>Ga0114905_1000187_pt1 | contig 43604 bp, 104 predicted proteins | sample MalvireepMed_b05_FD_83499 | JGI IMG/M metagenome (GOLD analysis project Ga0114905, IMG submission 83499) | Marine viral communities from the Global Malaspina Expedition - Malaspina viral metaG DeepMed_b05 | ecosystem: Environmental > Aquatic > Marine > Oceanic | place: Mediterranean Sea...
GAAGTCACGGAAGAGGTCGAGGATTTCGGAGGCACCGTCAGGGCAGAAATTTCCAGTGACAGGTCGCCTGGGCTCAAAGACTTGAACATTAGTCTGGGATATTAAGATGAAGATCACCAAACGACAGCTGCGAAGGATCATTCGAGAAGAGCTCGAGCATGAAGATTCCGAAGTCGTCCATGCCGCCGAGGCAATCGCAGCGGCAATCGATGGTGCCAACATCAAGAAGAAGGGCACGCTGGCTGCCTGGGATTTTGATGATGTGATCAGTGATGCTCTCAGCGATTTTAACACTGACAAAGATTTTCTGAGGGCAGTTGAAAAACATCTTCGAGCGAATAAAAAGTCCGGACGCTACAGCGATCGCGCCGTGTGGGCTGGCCCGGCTTACATCGGTTCACAGATTGCATGGAGCACCCCTGGTTTTGCCCAAGCCCGCCGCTACGCAGACATGTATGGATCATGAGGCACACATAAGATGAAGATGACCCAACACCAGCTCAGAAGGTTCATTAGGGAAGCTACAGAATTTGCTCCAACCGCTGCCGAAGAGGCGGCGAAGGTCAATAGAGATCTAGGCGATACTCCTGGAACACCAGGTTCTTATTCAGAAGATCAAGCATATTGGGAAAAATATGGCATCGTCACCGGTGAAGACCTTGCTATAGATTTAGTAGCCGGTACATATTCTGACATGTATAAGGCATTACACAATATTCGCCCTCGTCATAGATTCAATTCATATGAAGAAGTTCGCATAGCGCTTGAAGATTTAGAGCGATACTATGCCGACGTGGTCGCGCGCGACGAGTTGGAAGCACAGGCTCAGGCTGAGTATGAAAGAGAACGCGCCGAGCTTGAAGCCCTCATGCCTGGTGAGTTTGACTTTGAACACTTGCCCAAACAGGCTCCGATGCGTCGTCAAACTGAGGACATCTTGAGAATTACTGAACATCAGCTGCGACGTGTTATTCGAAAGTTGATGTAATTAGACCCCCGCCAGTGTAAAAAGTCCCATCACGTGGTAGAATTCTAGTGTAATCAACGCTGGAATGCACATAGTGAAGTACGATCCAACCTGTGAGTTCAGTCGCCAGAATTTGGCGCTCTCCATCATTTCCAGGCTAGAAGAAGCCGGTTTCAAAGAGGACCACTACAGCGCACCCGGTGTCCTCCACGAATTCTTGCATGAGTTAGTCTACAAGTTTCCCATCAAAGGTACTAACCTGTCCGTGAAGATCTTCACGTCAGTGGTCAGGGATACCGTATACGGACTGATCGCACGCCGAGAGGGCAAGGATGCCATTCGAGTTAATGTCTCATCTCCCGACGTCCGCCGTGCCATCATCAGCGAGAAGCGGGTGAATCGTACAGGTCAGACTGATAACATTGTCGAGAGGATGCTCGACCGCGCGCGGGACGCGTATCGATTGGGCCGTCAATCAGGCAATTGCCACATGTGCGGGGCCCCACGGGCGATGAGCAAGGGCAACAAATGGTATTGTGCGCAGGTGTGCTGGAAGACGGATGAAGAGAAGCGCAGGGACAGTCACATGTTGCGCGCCCGGCGTAAGCGAACTTCGATCCCGTCTCGCCGGCGCCGGAGGTTCTAACTGTGAGGAGACTGAAATGATTGAACTGTCTAAAATAGACAAGACTGTATATGAGGAGATTGGTACCAATATTGGGAAGCTAGTTTCTGAGAAGAACGCCGCGTACGGTGACTCGTTCGGCCAGTCCTGCCGAATCCTGGAGGTGCTGTACCCTGAGGGCATCCAGCCTAATCAGTATCGGGATGCCCTGGCGATCACGCGGGTCATCGATAAGCTCTTCCGCCTAGCGAATAAGAAGGACGCGTTCGGGGAGAGTCCCTGGAACGACATTTGTGGCTATGCCATCCTAGGGGCTGCTAATGATGCCCTGCAGGACGCCCGGAATGATCACGAGGAGGACATCTAGACAATGTTAATAGAAACTATCAAAGGAGACGAGAAGATGATCACACGACCCTACACAGCTGTTTTAATTAATTCAGTGACACGGTCAGTCCGGGTGGAGCAGATCAGTGCTGCCTATGTCCGTGTTCTGGCCAAGAGTGAGATCGAGACCCAATTCGCGGACCATAAGGTCGTCGCGTTGATTCCGGGTCACCACGCGGAGGGCATGAGCAGCTTTGATCTCGCCCCTTCCACGGAGTCAGGGCGCTACTTGGATCTATTCGATAACGAACTCGGATCGTAGACCTTCCGTGAAGGTGGCAGAACTTAAGAAGGGAATGGTCTTGAGGCCGGCGAGGCCTTGGGTCGGATTGCTTCGAGGCCTGACGACGACTCGAGGGCCTTTTCTCGTCTTCAGGGAAAAGTCTCTCGCCTCGTTGACACCATTTGAGGCATTACGATCGTCCTCTACGATCATCTACTTGGGTGATGATACTGAAGACTTTTCAGGTCGGTGGGGCCGGACTCGGAGACTGATCCGATGTGTGCTCGTTGATGGTACTGTAGCTCGAGTGCGAGGCCATGATTTCAAGTTTCTTGAGCCACACCCCGAATTTGTAAATTAGCGTTAACGAGTCTACCTTTCTAGAGAGGCTAACAACAGGAGGTGTTCATGTCGAGTGTATTACGAGGCACGTGAGAAGGCGCTAGCGAATGGTCGGGCCTATCACCTGGCCGCGATCTTGCGCCGCAGAGGTAAGGTAGTGAAAGTTGGGGTCAACACTAATAAGACACATCCTCGATTCACGAGGCAGTATCCTGATGGCACGCAGGGCTCACACATGCACGCTGAGATGAGTGTGCTTCGATTTGCTAAGCCCGGCGACACTCTGGAGGTCTTTCGGTGTAGGAAGTCCAATGATGACTTTGCGATTGCCAAGCCTTGTCAATGGTGCATGCAGCATATTCGTGATGCCGGTATAAGTCAGGTTCGATATACGAATCGCAGAGGTTCCTGGGAGGAGATGCATGTCTAGTGTTGACCGTAAAATTAAGAGAGATAAACAAAAGAAGGCGCGCAAGCAGGCTCGGAAGGAGACACAGCAGGCCTTCAATGCCATGGCGTCTCTGCCCACAGAGTGCTCTGATTGTGGCGCTAAATTTGATCTCGTGAGGTCTGCGGATGATTGGATTGTTGAGAGCGGCAGTAGTTTAAGGTTAATGTGTCCAAAATGTGCAGCACTCTCTCTACCGAAGGCTCATAATTAGGATACATGAGATACTTTTGTGTGTTGGCCATAGTGGCATTGCTTGTTACAATTTCGTCCTCCGTGAGTGCCACACCCACCAAGCCTCCTCGGGTCAAGTTCTATAATTTTGATGATTACCTCATCGATGGAAAGTTAAAGAAGCCCACCGCTCTGCTCACTGATGTGCACCGGACGGCGAAATTTAAGAGATTTCAAGGTTTGGAAAAATCATTCATAAGACCCCTACTTGATACTGCTCGGGAAAAAACCCTCAAATAGACAACTGATCGTGCAAGTCCTCGCCGATTGTGGTAGAGTATAGGTATTGGAGGTAGTCTTGGACGAGAAAAAATCACTCTTTTGGGCGTATGGTTTCCTGCTCTTTTTCGGGACCTTGGGTCTCCATAGGTTCTATCTTGGAAAGCATGCCTCAGGCCTGTTCTACCTACTCACTGGTGGAATCCTCGGCCTCGGTGTGATCTATGACTTCTTCGCCATGCCATTTCACGTGTGCGCGGCTAATAGTTGATAAAGTTGATCTGCGAGTGCAAAATACCACTGAGCGTGGTATTATTCATATGTAGCTAAGGAGGAATTGGTGGCGAATAAAGGAACCAGCACAGATTTGGCCCCGGCCACTCACGTGGACGCAGACGCGGCGAAAATCTTCGACCTCGAACCACATCGAGTGAAGATGATGCTTGAGGAGCCCTTCTTCGCTGGAGTGCTTCGTGGCGTCAACTACACCCGAACTGAGGACATCCCCACCGCCGGCGTCCTGGCCAAGGACGGCGACGTCCACATGTGGTGGAACCCCCGCTTCCTGGCCGGACTCACGGCCAACCAGGTGAAGGGGTTGCTCAAGCACGAGGCCATGCACCTCGCCTTGGAGCACACCACATCTCGGCGGATGACTCCCCACATCATTCACAACTACGCTACTGACCTGGCCATCAACTCGGACATTCCTGAGGAAGAGCTGCCTGAGGGTGGCCTGATCCCCGGTAAGGCTTTCAGGGAGCTGACCGACGAGGATCGCGCAAAGATGGGAGCTGAGGCCGTCGCCCGCTACGAGCGAGTGTCGGCTAAGATCGCTTCTCTCCCCCGCGGTGAGTCGGCTGAGTGGTACTTCACGAAGCTGATGGAAGATCCTGAGGTCGCTGAGGACATCCAGGAGGGCAACTCCGGAGGATGCGGCGGTGAGTGTGACGGCAACTGCCAGCCCGGTGAGGGCGGTGAGCCCGGCGACGGGACCTGCACTTGCGGCGGCGGCGTCCCGGGCCTCCCCGGTGACATGGACTCTCATGACGGCTGGGATAAGCTCTCCGATGAGGAGAGGGAGCTGCTCAAGGGCAAGATCGCTAAGGCGGTCGAGGATGCCGTTAAGGAGTGCGATCGGACCGGTCGGTGGGGCTCGGTTGGCGGGTCGACCCGCCAGGTGCTTCGGGATCTGGTCAGCAAGGAAGTTGATTGGCGATCGATTCTCCGGAAATTCTGCGGCCTGAGCCGCCGAGCGGATCGTCGGAGCAACGTCCGGCGCCTCAACCGCAAGTACACCGGCATCCACCCCGGGGTGGATCGGGGTTACACCTCCTCCATCGCGGTCTACATCGACCAGAGTGGCTCGGTGGGGAATGAGGAGTTGGCTCTGGCCTTCGGTGAGCTTCGCAGCCTGGCTCGGCGCACCAGCTTCACCACCTTCCACTTTGACACCTCGGTCGATGTTCAGAGTGAGACTGAGTGGAAGCGGTCGAAGACCCCACCGGCTGGGCGGACTCGATGTGGTGGAACCGATTTCCAGTGTGTCACAAAGCACGCTAACGAGAACTCCCACCGATTCGACGGATACCTGGTGATCACGGACGGTGAGGCGGCCAAGCCGACTCCCAGTCGTCTCAAGAGGGGTTGGTTGCTGGTTCCCGGTACTAAGCTCCTCTTCGATGCTGACAACCGGGATTTCGTGATGGGTATGAAGAACGCCAGCAAGATGGAGGCACGATAAGATGATGCTCACCAAAGAGGCTAACTCACTGACCCTCCAGAGGGATGCAGCTAAATTCGTTGATCATTTCATCAATGCGAATCGGGTTATCCCCGACTTCTCCCTTCTCACAGCGCTAGCGCTCCGAAAAAATATTTCTGCTGTTCTCGAAGATCAGTGGGAGATAGCGGTTGAAGACCTGTTGCTTTGTTATGCTTTGGGAATGATCAGGCCTACACTTTCTGTTATGCGTGGCCTTCATTGGACCTCGGCTGAAGTCTGTTAGGCAACACCATGTCAATTTTTGCAATGCCACAATCAGACATCAGTGATGGTGATATCAAGGTCCTGTTTTTGCACGGCCTAGCCGGCTCTCCCGACGGGGCGAAAGCGACACATTTGCGAGCGGAGTGGAAGGCGAGGTCTCCCGTTCTCCGGACTCGGGAGCTGCTAGATCTGAGTAAGCGAGACAATCGTCTGTCCTTACGCGGAGCATCCCGAGAGGAATTGGATTCCGCGATGGAGCCAGCTTACGAGGATGCCTGCGCGGCTGTCCGATATTTTGATCCAGATATCGTGGTGGGTTCCAGCCTAGGCGGTGCCCTGCTAGCTAAGATGGTCATGGAAGATAAGTGGAACGGCAACTGTGTGTTTCTGGCTCCAGCCATTGATAGCTTGCTAGGAGACGTGACTCTGCCGGAGATGAGAAGCGCTGTCTGGATTCTGGGCGAGTGCGATGATATCACCCCAAACATCTTCAATATCAGACACTGCCGCGCTTCCAGCGGCCAGTTAATGGTATCTCGGGATGACAATCATCAGTTGGAGAAGGCGCTCGCTGGCGGTCTCATTGATTCTGCCATTACGACTTCACTGGAAATTTCTTGTGCAGAGAAGTAAATGATAGTCTGTATGTGCCTAAGCATTACTGATAGGCAGATACGGAAGGCAGTGAGAGAAGGTACACTTGGAGAAATCCTTAATATCCCGAAAATGGGAATTGGGTGTGGCATATGTGTTTCCGAGATACAGTCGTTTCTGATCGAGTTGCAGTCATGCAAACAGGATCAGGAGGCCAAGGGTCTTGATTAAGCAGGATTGGGAATATCAAATCGGATACCTCTCTGAAGCTGTGAGAGAGTTCGGATACGAGATTGTGGAACAGACTGATACAGAGGATCGTGTAGAACACCAAGAACGGGTGGTTTACATCAACTCCCGTAGTCATCCGGAAACACGATTTTACACCCTTCTTCACGAATATGGTCATATTGAGATATCTGAGACAGCCGCAGTAGAGTTCGCAGCGGATCATCCGATGTACATCCACGCTGATGATGGGCGTTCAGCCCGAACCTCAGCTTATAAAGTTTCCTTGCTCGCGGAGGAGATCGAGGCCTGGAAGCGCGGCCGCTGGTTTGCGCGCAATGAGAGCCTTTATGTGGATGACGTTAAGTACGACAAAAATATGACTGATTGCGTAATGTCTTATATTGACTGGGCGGCGACAAGCTCGAGGAATTCCTCGAAAGGATCAACAGCTGATGCAACTGTGGAAGTTTAAAGTAGGTCCTGAGGCCGGCCAGCTTGCGATAGTTCTGTCAACACGCCAGTTGGAAACCGCTGCTGGGACGACACGCAAGATGTATAAGCTACTTGTTGCCGGAAAGGTTGTAGAGTTGTCTGAATCTGCCCTAAAGGAGCTGGCCACAGCGCTAAGCTAGCGTTGTCCCATAAGACGACGTCTCTCTTTTGCAGTGCCTCCCCCTCGTGTTGAGAGTTCTGCTTCGATCCATTCTCTGCCTATAGGGTTTCGGATTGGCCGACGTAGAAATGTGTCGACTGCCTTCGCAATATTTTCCGGAATTGGCCCATACACTGTATTGTCTACAATGACAATATTATTTGCGCCAAATAATTGCTGGAATGTGCCGAGATTACTTTGAACGTCAGACCAGATCTCCTCAACTTTGTTAGGATCCATCTTTCGGGACCTATTGGCATTTCTCTCCTGCGCAATATCCAGTGTTGTGTTGACAAACACCATGTAGGTGTCATAACCCATCTCCTCGAGGTCTTCTTTTTTGTCAACTATCTTATCAAAGTCGTCACCTGTGCCGTCAAGTATAACTCCCAGACGGGCCTCGGGCCGAGTAAATGTGCTCATTAATTTCTTCTTGATTTCTTTGGCCTTTCCCCGGGGTGATTCTACAGGCACCCCCCGCTCATCGACAAGACCTAGTTGATATGCCAGTTCTGGATCTTCTTGGGCGATCTTGGCCAAGTCGCTGGGATCTACTCCGACGTCGCGCAGAAACTTCTCGAATGCTGGATCCGAGTTGATTATCTTAAGTCCACTAGCTGTCATGGATTCAGAAACGCTCGTAGGATCGGCACCGAATAAGATTTTGGCTGTAAAGCTTTTTCCACTGCCAGGCCCGCCCGCCATGAAGACAGCCTTGAGCACCCCTGGATCATATACACCTTCTTGCAACAGGGTGCCTCTGATGAGTTGGCGTAATAAAGAATAAGATCTCATGGTACGTAAATATGGACCTCAACGTTAATAAGCATCGGGTATAGTGCAACTATTGAGAATAGCAGTGTATAATGTATACATGGATAACATGCTTGCATAGCGAAGGTTTACGATGAGTACCCATGCAGTATTAGGAGTTAAATACCCAGACGGCGCCATCGCCGGATGCTATGTCCATTTTGATGGTGATAGCATGTGTCCGCGTATAGCGGATTATGTGAAAAAAAATACCACGACCGGCTTGGCGGTGTTGATTACCGAGGCCCAGTCAGTAGGAGGGATTCGAAGCTTTCACTGTCCTCCATCGTCGCCCGTAAAAATGCCAGCCGAGACGGAGCTCCTGGATAATGACGAGCTGTACGCCATCGACGAGATAAACTTCTACGATGATCACATGGGCACTAGTGCCTGGTACTTGGTTGACTATGATACCGGCGACCTTGTTGTCCAGCACCGGTGATCACCGGTGTTGTCTGCTGAGCTGTTATTCATAGACTCATTCCTTCCCAAAGCGCATATGCCAGATAAATGTAGCGCTGACGTTCTATAATCACTGCCAGACTCATATTTAACCTGGAGATTGTAATTTAGGCATGTCCGTATGGAAAATACTCTATGAAAATTACCAAACAAAAATTAAGAAGAATCATTCGAGAAGCTATAGACAAGTCAACGATGCCGGCCCGGGAGTTTCAGACACATCCCCCGTGGGGACCAATCCAGGGGAAGTGGCGGCCAAAAGGAGGCATCACAGTCGAGTTCGATAATGAGTACGTGACCTTCCCGGAGGGTGGGTTCAAGGGTCAAGATGAGCTTGCAGCTGAGGTTGCTCCGAGAGCAGAGTGGGACGACGACTTTGATAAAATGGGGATGTATGCAGCAATGGCGCTGGCGAAGAATTATGGAGTGACAACCGTCACGGACGCCGAGCAGCCGGGAAAATCTTGGAGCATTGGCGAGTTCATTACCCACCTGCAAAAAATTGCATCAGAGGCATGGTAAAATGAGAGTCACTCGCAGACAATTGAGAAGAATCATTCGGGAGCAGACAGCCACTGATCCCGTGTCAACAGCTGTATCAGCAGTGAGAGATAGGGAAATTCTAATACAGCATCCTGGGTCAGGTCCCGGTGGTGCTGAGGGATTCTCAGTCTTGGACGCTACCAGTGGTGAAGTGCTCATTGATGGTGCCCTCTTCAATGCTGTCCTCGACGCAACTGATGGAAGGCCTGATGATATTTTGAAGTCAGCCTGGAAAATAACAGCAGGATCTGATGTGCTGTTAGACCTGGGTCTGATAGACTAAGACTAATGGAGGCACTGAGATGAAAGTAACAAAGAGACAACTGAAACAGATCATTAGAGAAGAGCGAACTAGGTTTCTTCTAGAACAAGAATCTGAAGAAATTGATCAGAAACCGAATCATGTGGACCACGGTTGGCCACGAGTCGAGTGGGGGAATGCTGAGGAACTCGTCGACAAGTGGCGAGACATGGAACTGGGGGCATTCGACCCGGGCGACCCGTCCATGAATAAAAACGGTGAGCTCACAGACGCAGAGGCTAAACTGTGGTGGACGGATCAAGTCGAGAATGCATCGATGGAGCTGGAGAACGTGCTCGTTGAAAGACTGCGCACAACGGCCTTATCGACCATGCAGGAGATCACCGATCGGCTCATCGACGGTGAGTTTGCATGAAGATCATCAATAATAGATTAGTTAGTGGAGAGCATCACTCATAAAACATGAAGGAATATTAATGTTAGAATTATTACAGCGTTGTTGGGATTTTGTTTGGTCAGTCGGCGGCGAGGTAGTCGGATTGGCCGAGAGAGTAGGCGTGCTTGCATGGGAGCTCTTGGTCCTTTTGCACATGAGCAACCCCAGGCTCGAGGGACTTCTCGTTGGAGTCGCCCTGGCATGGCTGCTGTCGAGAAAGGACAAACATCCATTCCTCAGGGCAGCTAGCGCCCCGCTCAATCTGATTCTTAACATTCTGGATCTCGCCTGGGATCAGGTGGTGGAGTTCTTCGAAGATGTGTGGGGAACTGTGTCCGGATGGGTTAAGGGAGGATGGAACTGGTGCAAGTCCAAGGTTGTAGGCTGCTGGAATTGGGGCCTTAACTGTCTTGGGGCAGTGAGTGATCGACTCAAGAGGGAAGAAGGTCAGGAGTGAGAGTCACCGAGCGCCAGTTGAGGGGAATAATTCAGGAGGAGCTGAGTGAGGTCATTCGAAAGTTAGCCAATGGCAAGTATCGGCTCTACTCCAAGAAGAAAAATCCCAAGACCGGCGAGCGGCGCAATTTGGGCACATTTAACTCTCGGAAGGCTGCTGAGAAGCATGAGAAGGATATCCAATTCTTCAAGCACAAAGGATAGGAAGTGAGAGTCACAAAGAACCAGTTAAGAAGGATCATCAAGGAACAGCGGCAGAGATTGGACGTCCGGGACATCGCGTCGAGGGATGTGGGAATCTCGGCCATCAAGGCTGTGCGCAGCAAGCTAGAACACTCCCTGGACATCTTGGAAGATATGGGATACGATGACGCTGCAGATTACGTTATCCAGGCACTGGAATCTTTATGAGAGTCACAAAGAGGCAACTGAGAAGGATCATAAGGGAAGCCCAGTGGGGAAATTTTACCGGAGGTGCAGCTCCACTTGACGAGCCGCCAATGGATTCTGGGCCGATGACTCCAGAAATGCAGCAAAGAGTGTTTGATATTCTAGTTGATAGTGGATCTGACCCCCAGGAATTAAAAGCATCCGGGGATTACCCAGACCTCATGCTGGATGAAGCTGAAGGCTCCACCAAGAAATACGACGACGATTCTGCGCTACGAGGCAAACAAAGTACACTTCCTGATTCTCTTCAAAGGGGCATCATTGATAAGTCTGTTGAAGATCGAGAGGAACGTGAGGAAGAAGAGGGGGAAGAGAAGAATGAGTCTGTGCGAATCACAAGACACCAGCTCAGAAGGATTATCAAGGAAGCGAAGGTGAAGATCATCGCTGAGGACTATGAAGACTTCGAGAGCACGCCAGAAGTACAAGATATGCTGGTCGATGCCGACTTTAAACGCGATGGCACCGGTGATCGTCCTGGAGAGATAGGTCCCACTGATTGGCAGCTGTACAGCCCGAGAGATATAGCGGAAGCGGAGCGCTGGATCGAAGCAGCGCAGGAATTGAACATGGCAGTCAACGAGGCCGAGCACCAGCTCATGTCGTGGCGGGAAGAGCACGATCTATCGCCTGACCTTCCCGTAAGTAAGGAATGGGACAGAGCTTGGGACGTAATGATCTCCAATGTCTTCTGGGATGTGATCGGGCCCGTTATGGATAAGTACGCCTCCCAGGGCGCTGCAGATACAGAACCTCGTAATGTGGCGCTGGACGAACTCGAGCGCAGAATAGATCGATTGGAAGTGTACTAATGAAAGTAACAAAACGACAACTGAGAAGGATCATCAAGGAAGAGCTGTTAAATGAGCAGACACCCGCGGGTGCTGGGCATCGAAACCCTCTAAACGCACTGGTAGCAGCCGTACAGGATTTGGTTGATGACGGAGTATCACTCTTTGATTTTCAGGAGAGGCTCCCCTCGTACGGATTCGATGACACTGAGGTTGCAACCAGTCCCATCTCCATAGTAATGGTTTACGTCAATGGTGAGAAGTATGCCATCGTCCCGGCAAGCGCAGCAAGTCAGCCTGATGCCGTCGTTGGGAAATATGCGATAGGTTTAATGGAATGAAAATTACTAGGAGCAGAATGTAATGAGAGTCACAAAGAGACAGCTCAAAAGAATCATCAGAGAAGAGAAAGCCAAGGCCCTAACCAAGCAGAAGATTAGGAGAATCGTTCGAGAGACGATAAATGAAGCAGGTTTCAGCGATCTGGACATCGAGGCCATGGAACAAGGGACCGGGCGCTACGCTGATAGAGCTTCAACTCGGAGAACGGTTCTCATCGACGATGGTGAAGGTGGAATGGCCGACTCAAGTCCCCAGTTTGGATATTTTACGCGCACGAAGGAGCGCGTCATGTGGCGTGATCTGGGACTGTCTGATTCTGCTTGGCGTGAAACTGATGCCATTCGATCCGGACTCAAAGCCTTGGGCGCGACACACGTGGAAGATCCTAATAATGACGAACCAACCGCAGATTGGCCAACTTATCCCATAGATGAGTGGGTATAATACACAGGGAGATATCAATGAGAGTTACTAAGAGACATCTAAGCAGAATCATCAAGGAAGAGAAGGCCAAGCTCATACGTGAGCTTGAAGATCCCAAATGGAAGAAGGGTTATGCCGGCGGAGCACCAGCCAGACCGGGCCCTATAACAAAAACGGACACCCCCGGGCCGGACGAGTGGTATGATGCCATCAACGATCTTATCTATTCTGAATGGGCTGCCGTCGGGGTCACCCCCGACCACCCCGACGATGCCGGAGAACTCGAGTCTGTCCTGCAAGCACTCAGGGATGTTCTAGCAGATTTGGAACAACTAAAATGAAAGTCACCAAACGACAACTGAGCAGGATCATCAAGGAAGAACGAGTTAGGCTTGAGGAACAAGGCGAACGCGATATACGGGGAACAAAAGAAGCAGCGAGGTCCGCGAAGAATGCCTTCAATCAGCTTATCAATCACCTGGTCCAGGCAGAGGCCGTAGCGGCCGAGATGAATCAGTTGACTAGTCTTCCAGGAGCCGGAGACGCCATGGCCCACGTCTTTGGAGGAAGCGAAGCTGGAGAAATCGCTGATTACATCGAAAGGGTTTGGGCAGCAGCTGGATTTACAGAAGATGGATCAACACTTAAGGAATTTTTATAATGAGAATTACACGCAAACACCTTCAAAGGATCATCAAGGAAGAGAAGCACAAGCTCCTCAACGAACAGGAGGATAGAGTATCCCCAGATTTTGTTTTCGAACTGATGGAGATCAGTGAACGATTGGAGGCGATGCACAGCAACCTTCCGAGCGGTGGATCAGGCCTTCAATTCGAAACGGCGTCGGCCGCGGCCGACGCGCTAGCGAATGCAATGGAACAGCTAGATATTGCAATCGATGCCGCCGGCGGGTTGGAGACCTACTAAAATGAAAATCACCAAGCGACAGCTGAAAAGAATTATCAGAGAAGAGAAGGTCAAGCTCAACGAGGGATATCTTCCTCGGGACCAAAGCTTCCGGACACATGTGCTGAAGCTTGTAGACGAGATCATATACGAGCTCGACGATGAGCGTCTCGGGGATCGCTCACTCATTGATTCGGTCAAGCGGCTTCGGAAGGAGCTACACGACAACCTGCCCGGCAGGTATCCGAGTGTCTCCATCGACGACCCCGTCTGGGACTAGGAGGTAAGATATGAAGATCACCAGGAGCCAGCTCAGAAGGATCATCAAGGAACAGCTCAAAGCCACTCGTCCGCCGCGGCCAGGTTCCGAAGAGTTGGGCCAGGATATTGGATCTTTCCGAGCTCTCGAGAAGTCACGGATCCTGGATCTGATGAACGACGTAGTGATTGCCCTGACCGAATTGGGTGATTACCGGCACCTGTCTCAAACTGAGAAGGTAATGCTGTCGATGGAAGATGCGTACGGAGTATGAGATGAGAGTCACACGCAGACAAATGGAGATAATGAGATGAGAGTCACACGCAGACAGCTAAGAAGAATCATTCGGGAGCAGCTTGGAGGTGGCATGACTATCTTTGAGGTTGATCCATACTATGGATGGAACGAAGGCGGCACCATTAACGGCCGTCCCGCTGTTGACCCGAATTCCGCGGCAGCTTGGATTGAAGCAGACGCGGCCAGTACTGGCGGCGGCCTACCAGATCGGGCCTACCGAGAGGGATTGAGAGCTCTAGGCGTCACACACGTGGTTGTGGGTGAGGATGAGCTGGACTACCAGGCCTCAGTTCTGGGCCTTAAGAGCCTGGAAGATCTCGGTCCTGAGCATGCTCAACAGATGGGCTTTGAGTCTGTTGACGGAAAATTCGTGATGCCACTAGACGATTGGCCCACTCGGGTTATATGATGATGGAGATGCTGAGATGAGAGTAACACGCAGACAGCTGAGAAGAATCATCAAGGAAGAGAAGCGCAGGCTTCTAAGAGAGCAGAGCAGGGGCGAGACAGTGATCATGTCTCAAGAGACTTTGTACAGGGACGACCCGAAATTGGGACTGCAGGACCTGGGTGAGCCTTGGGAGATCATTGAACAAAACAGTGGAAGGCCCTCACCCAACATGGATCCTGTTGCTGATCTTCTGCAGGCTTTGACGATATTGAAGGGTCAGGGATACGCAACAGTTCACGACCCAGACGATCCGGGTGTCAATATGATGCCGATCGATCAGTTTATAACAACACTGGCATAAGGAAACACTGAAATGAGAGTAACACGCAGACAACTTAGAAGGATCATCAAGGAAGAGGTCGCTCGATCTCTCAACGAGACCGGACCCCTCTACGTCCCGGCGGGCAACCCGGCGCCGCCCGCCGATTCGAACTGGTCGGACTTTGCTGCGGCACTGGACATCGGTGTCTTGGATCTGGAGGAGATCGGGTACGAGTTTGGTTACGAGAACTTTCACGACCTGGACCAGTCGATCAGTCCTGCGAGCTTAGCAGACAGAGACGCGCGAGCATTCGTTGCTGCTGCAAAAGCGAACTCCCTTCGGGCTGAGGACATGTCCGACAACGACATCTTGGCTGCAGCTTCAGGCTTCGGCGGCCACGCCTCGAGAGGGGCCGTTCCCAAGACTCGGAGATCCGGCCGCGGCATTGGGAGAGAATAAGATGAAGATCACTAAACGACAGTTGAGAAGGATCATTCGAGAGGAAAAGGCATTGATCGCAGAAGAGTGCCCAGCATCAAACCCTGAAATGCCATGCCCAGTCGCCGCAGCATCCGATCTGAGATCATCCGGCGCCAGTGAAGGCGATGTCTTGGACTGGATCCAAAGTCTCCTTTCGGCGTTCCAGGAAGGTCCGGAAGAGGAAGAGTTTTCTTTTACTGGCGACGTCGGCCAACTACCTGGCGAGGAAGCTTTCGGTATCGGCTATGAAGCCGGGAGGATAGGCGAGGTTTAGAATGAAGATCACAGAGCGGCGCTTGAGAAGGATCATTAGAGAAGATCTCCTGAACGAGCGTCGTGAAGCCACTGTCTCTGACATCGTCCGCCATAAAGATGCGATTCGCCAGTGGGTCGAGAAGCTCCTCAATGATATTGGTAGTCGACAATCACCGAAGGTCAAAGAGATGGACGATAAACGACGCCGACGCGTCATTGATCAGTTGGTCCGCGACGTCAGTACGGCCCTGGTCCTCGCCCTCGGTTCCGGCTCTGGTTCAGCTCCTTTCCCGAAATCAGCTTCCTCGAAGCCCCGGTCTACATACGGTCGCGGTTACTAGATAACCTTACATTTATCTCAAATTTGGGTGCAAAACCCTCCTTAGGCGTTGTATAATGGCCATGTAAGGAGAGGAAGACATGTCCCTAATTGAGCAAGAGGCGATTGCTGCTTTGGTGCTAAATGCGCAGAAAGTCGCCGCATGTATCTCCCGGCAAGGCCCCCTGGCCATGTTGGTCGAGGAGGCCTTCGAGGCTCTCGGTAAGGCCCGCCAAGCCGGATTGATCCCACCACTGACCGTCGCCGCCAGCGATGGTGTGCATGAAATATCATGAAAGTCGGTGATCTGGTTCGAGACGTCCTCGGAGATCGGATTGGTTTCGTAGAGAGGATCGATGTGGATTATTTCGGAGCGAATCAAGCGCTCAAAATTCTAGGCCCCATACCCCGGGGTAAGGCCATTCAGCCTTGGATGGTCAACGGGATCGCCCCGACAAAGAACGGTATTCAAGATAGAGTACTGGTGTGTTGGACGGATGGGCTGCCTGAGTATCGGAAATCGAATGAGATTGAGGTGATCAGTGAAAATCGGTGATATCGTACGTAACGTGTCTGCTGTCCGGACCAACCCCGGTGTGTGGGAATCTAATCAACAGATCAAGGCAGGTTACTTGGGAATCGTGCTTGACATTCGTCATGACACGTTGAATGACCCACCGCTGATGGATTACGTCGACGTCATTCTCTCGGTTGATGGGCAGGCAATCCGACTCGGTAATTACGGAGCTCCCACATTCAAGGTGGTGGCATGAAGGTCGGTGATCTGGTTCGAGTTAGGGAGGTTTGTTTCAATGTGGGATTTCATGATGAGATTTTTAATGCAACCATGTTGGTAACTGCCATCGAGACCACACTGCCCGGCACAGATATTGAGATCGCTCCTGTAGTGCAGGTGCTTAGCCGGCGCGGATTGTCGAGACTTAATATTGATGATCTGGAGGTTGTAGTGACATGATTAACGCTTTGATGACAGATAGGCAGCTCAACGATCACATTGATCGTCTGTTAGACACATCTAGGGAGGATCGTCTGGCCAGCGACGGTGGCTGGGCGAGGGCTTTTGATATCGCCATGGTGCTATGGGAGGATCGACACCCAGACACGCGACCGCCGGCCTTTGCGAAGATCGGCCCGCCCCCGCGCTGTTTTTCAGGTGATGTGCCACCCATCTACAACGGAGACCTCGAGTGAAAGTCGGTGATCTGGTTAAGAGTCCATCGCACCCACACTTGGGCTTGGGCTTGATCACGAACGAGGCGGTGGAAGGGGATGGATACGTCTGGGTCGCATTTGAGGGCTGGACTGAAAATGACAAGTGGTGTAGAGTTGGAAGCCTGGAGTTGATTAGTGAAGTCCGGTGATCTGGTGGTATTTCCGGGAGTTGCCGACGACCAGCAGCTTATCGGAATGGTGGTTGAGATCTATAAAAGAAAACCGCCGAATATGGCCGGCGCCCGCCGGGCCTCCGAGCTCCTAGTCGATGTCCTCTGGCCTGATGGTGACCTGATCCGCGGATACCTCGCCAGGGATTTTGAGGTGATCAATGAAAGTCGGTGATTTGGTTATGTTTAGCCTCGCTGGTATACCAGAGAATCAAACGGGGATCATCCTCTCTTTTGATGATGAGGGCGACCCGGTAATTTGGGCGGCTAGCCCCGACGTCGCCTGGACCGCCTATCAATATACCCCAACCCACCGCGAATATCGAAATTCTGTGAAGGTTATCAGTGAACGTCGGTGATCTGGTCAGACTTAGGAAGTCCCATCCAGCGGTGAAGCGCTGGCGAAGAACGTTCCAGAGATACGGAACTCTAGCTATCGGAAAATGGGCGGAAGAGGGTGCACCCCTGCTCCTACTTGAGGCGTGGGATGAATATAGCGATACAAGGTGGGACGTACTAGCCCCAGGTGGTGAACTCGCATCTTTTGATGAGTTTCTATTCACGAAGAGTGGAATGTCATGAAAGTAGGTGACATGGTTAAACATTCATAAAGGATGGATGAACATGAGTGGTATTGTGATTATAGTTTAGTTGTCGATTTTTGAGAAGGGCACCGTGGCGGAATGGCAGACGCGCCGGACTTAAAATCCGTTACCTATGTGGGTGTGTGGGTTCAAATCCCACCGGTGCTACCGGAGGAGATATTTGGTGAAAAAAAATAATTGGTCTAAAAATAGGCACATCTTAAAATCGATTCCTAATCCCAACAAAGATGCCTATGAGATAAAAATGAAGGTGCCAGAGTTAACCTTCGAGGGGGCTCGGGAGCAACCTGATTTTGCAAAACTGTACATTACCTTTTATCCTGCTGATAGGATCATTGAGCTCAAGTCTCTCAAGGAGTACTTTTTCGCATTTCGCAATCAAATTTTTTCATATGAGAGAATCATTAATGTCATCTATGATGATATGATGGCAACTTATAATCCAGAACGGTTGAGACTTATGATGACCTGTAACCCTAGAGGAGGTATTTCTTCCAAACTGACTATTGATTCTGACTGGGCTATACGAGGGGGGAAGGATCAGTTTAGGGACTGGATTGGGCAGGCAGATAAATGGTAAGAAGAAAACCCTCACAAAGAAAGGAGATCAGCAAGAGATGAGTACTATCAAGTTCAGAGATGGCATGTCGTTCGATACTAGCGGTCCGCTGCGGGTAACCCGCCGATGGGATGGGTACTACGTGGTAGGCGACGGCATGTTGTGCCCGGTCGAGGATGCGGAAGCAGCCCGTGTGCTGCTCCGAGAGCTGCGTACCGAGCGCACCATCACGAAGATTGAGGAGACCGACGAATGAGGCGCCGCTACATCATGGCCAGCTTCTTGATGATCGTGCTGCTGGCGCTGCCCGGGTGTTACGTCCCGACCGGCTACTACCTGGTCACGGCCAAGATCACACACCGGCACTGCGACGAAGCATGCAAGAAGAGGCATCGCATGCAGGGAGAGTACATGATGTACGATCCGATTCACGGCCCGGGCTACAAGCTCAAGGGTGCGCAGAACCCGAGGCCTCGACGACGTCGATGATCATCTCACTCTCCTCATCTGCATTTCTATTTGTGTCAATTAATAGCTTGCAGCTGGTAGTTTTCTTCTAGGTAGTCATGCGCTCGTAACTCAACTAGGCAGAGTACCGGGCTTTTAACCCGATAGTTGTAGGTTCGATTCCTACCGGGCGTACCAAAGAGAAGAAAAGGTGAGAGGCACTGTAGTTTATACACAAAATAGCGCGCAGTTAATATTTATAAATGACCTGTATTAGATATACGCGCAGGGGAGATGTGTGCAACCTATGAGTTTCAGCATAACAGATAAAGCTGTAGAAAAAGCGAAAGAGATCAGAGTCAAGCTTAATAAGCCTGAAGATTGGGTACTCTGTATTGGTTTACAAGGCGGAGGATGCTCTGGGTTCATGTATAACATAGACTTCATGGAACCACCTGAGAATGAGGATCTATATCGATCAATTGAGAAGGATGGCTTGCATGTTTTATGTGACAAGAAGTCATTTATTTTTTTGATAGGAACAGAGATAGATTATGAGGAGTCAATAATGACTTCGGGTTTTGTTTTTAATACCCCCAAGGCCACAGCAAAATGTGGCTGCGGTGAATCCGTAGCTTTTTAGGAGAAACGAGCATGTCAGTTATAGTGGTAACACTCGGTGCGCTAGCGCTTGGAGTAGTGTTGATTCTATTTTTATCTATTACATCTCCTGACTCGAGGTGCGGCGCTATATTTAGTGACATGCCCAATGTGGGGGATGATCGGCACCAGGAAAATTATTATAATGTATGCATATTACTTAAGACACATGATGAAATGCACATGACTGTCGACGGGAGGAGGTTCTAATAAATGGCATATTCAGAGAAATTACTTGATCACTATGACAACCCAAGAAACGTGGGTTCATTCGATAAGGAGGATCCCACAGTCGGTACCGGCGTGGTGGGTGCTCCCGCATGCGGGGATGTGATGAAGCTTCAAATAAAGATCAGTGATGATGGAATCATCGAGGACGCTCGGTTCAAGACATTTGGGTGTGGAAGTGCGATCGCATCCAGTAGCTTGATCACTGAGTGGGTGAAAGGGAGATCCCTGTCGGCCGCTGGAAGCATAGAGAATAAAGCAATAGCTAAGGAGCTCGCTCTACCACCGGTTAAAATTCACTGTTCAGTCTTAGCAGAGGATGCTATCAAGGCTGCTATTGCTGATTACCGCAGCAAGACAAAGTGATGTGTTTAAAGTTCTTCGTGTATACATGAGTGAGACACTGGCAGACCTGGCAACTCTGTAAGATGAACCTCCTTCGACAGTACATCAACGAGATCTCTGTCGAAGAGCTCCAGGCGTCGCAGGATGCTGCAGCCGAAGAGCACGGAGTCTCGCAGCAGAATACCGGCGGAGACTGCTACCAAGCTGCCGGCAGGTACATGATGGATCACTGTCTAGAAGCCGATCGCTGCGACGACCTGACCCTGGTGCACGGGGAGGTTGCCGGTCAAGGCGCACTAGAAGGCATGACGTACGGACACGCCTGGGTGCTGGGCAACGGCATGGTGATCGATAAGGCCAACGGCAGAGATCTCCAAGTGCCCAAGCCCTTCTACTACGCCATCGGGCAGATCGACTACATCGGCAATACCATCGAATACACGTGGGAAGAAGCTCGCAAGAACATACTAGAGCACGAACACTGGGGACCTTGGGGCCTGGAGACGGAGAGCGGGCTATGAAAAGAGAGCCGCAGATATTCACGCGCATTGACGATCAGGACGTGCCGGTCAGCAATGCTGTGCTCGACGTGCTGGAACAGGAGGAGATGACTGAGTCTATGGTGTGCACGTACGTTCGTGAGCTTTTGATCGAGCAGGCTCAGGCTCAAGAGGTCACCTGGGACAAGTACGGCCGGCCTGAGCCCACGACCGCGGATTTTGCTTTCATGAAGGAGTACGAGTCTCTCTCCAAGGTTGACCACACGGGGAGTCGCGGTGATCGCTACTGGTATATGGGGGAGATCGACAGCAAGCACTGCTTGGTGATAACCAACATCCGTCTCGATCAACATCGCGGTGGCATATACTTCAACAGCATCCAGACCGTGCCGCCGGACGTCTGTGAAGGACAGGGCTTTGCCTCCAAGGTGATGAACAAGGTCACAGGGCTGGCTGACAAACACGGCGTGAGCCTCAGGTTGCTGGCTGTGCCCTTCGGTCAGAAGTCGGTGTCCGATGAGGATCTGATCAGCTGGTACAAGAGGGCCGGCTTCGAGCAGACAGATCCGGATTATTCCGAAGTTCTAACGAGGCAGCCACAATGAACCTCCTTCGTGAGTACATCAGGGAAGCACTCGAGTCTGCCTCTGTGCGTCAGCCGTTGGACATGGAGATACCTTCTGACTTGCGGTCGCTCCATGACACATTTCGGGGTGAGGGTGAGGAGCTGTATATTGTCGGCGGCGCGGTGCGGGACACACTCCTCGGTAAGACCCCCAAGGACTACGATTTAACCACTGGCGCATCACCAGAGGCTGTTCTAGACATCCTGTCACAGGATCCAGGTAACAGGATGGATCTCACCGGAAAGGCCTTCGGCGTGGTTAGGGTCTGGACGACGGCTGGAAACGAGTACGAGATCGCCACCTTCCGGAAGGACGTCACCCCCGGCCGAAGGCCTGAGGTCGAGTTGAATGCCACGATCGAGGATGATGTCAAGCGACGAGACCTGACCGTCAATGCGCTCTTCTATGACCTGGCTGCGGGCGAGGTGGTTGACTATGCGGGTGGTATAGAGGATATCAAGAACAAGAAGATCCGAGCAGTGGGCGATCCTGCAGAGAGATTTGCTGAGGACAAACTCAGGATTCTCCGCGCTGTTCGTTTTGCGGCACGACTGGGTTCCAACTTAGATATTGAGACTCAGTCTGCCATCCTGAAAGATAACGATCTGACGGAAGTGTCTCCTGATAGGGTCCACGAAGAGTTGAGTAAAGGCATCTCTTCGGCCCAGGATGTGGCCCACTTTTTCGAGCTTCTAGAAGATCTGGAATTGTATGATCAAATCTTTCCTGGCTTAAGGGTCGAACCCAAGACCGGCTCATCGTCTTCGGCACTCCCGGTACAACTGGCTCTGTTGTTGACCGACAATGATCCGGATCAGGTGAAATCGGTCCTTAAGAGCATGAGGTATACCAATGCCGAGACGGCTGATATCGATTTTCTGTTGAAGTTCGTCGATATTGACCAGGCCTCCGCACCGGGTCTGAAGAAGACTTTCAATCGGTTGGGTCTAGATTCGGAAGCGTTGCGAGAATACGGCGCCGCAGCCGGCATGAACCCGAGAGCGATTGATGCTTTCCTGCGATTCGCTGATGCACCACCTGCTGTTGCTGCTAAGGACCTGATGGCTCGAGGCCTGCGAGGCCCTGAGGTCGGCCAGGCGATGGAGGATGCAGAGGGCGAGGCGTACCAAGGCATGTTGGGTGAGCTGCGCAGATACATAAGAGCCCTGCTCACCGAAGCTGCACGCCAGCCCGGGGACTTGCCAGAAGACGTGAAGGTCGTGATTGAGAAACGCCCAGGATGGGTGACCGTCTATTATGCATACGATGTTCCTGGCGATCTGAACGGCCGCCGCACTAGACGAGATGATAGTGGGATCGTATGGGGGGAAGTGACCATCGTCAATGTTCAGGGCCGTGAAGATGTTGGGCCCTGTGACGGCGCCTGGAAGATCTCGGGCTCAGAGGCTCAACGAGGATGGGGACCGCTGCTGTATGACATAGCAATGGAATGGGCAACGATGGAGGGTAACGGCTTGATGGCAGACCGTGATTCCGTGTCGCCATCGGCTCACAAGGTGTGGGACCACTATCTCAACAGCCGCGGAGACGTGATGGATCACCAGCTCGATAACTTCTCGGACGAGCTCACACCAACCATCCAAGTTGACAACTGTGATCAGGAAGTTTCTGAACGAGATGAGTTCGTCTATCCCTGGCATGCTTCCCCTCTGAGCAAGCGATACACCAAGGCACCTACGCAGATCGAGAAGCTCAAGGCCATGGATAAGTTGGAGGAGTGGGACTTCCGCCGATGAAACTTCTACGCGAGTACATAAGAACGCTTCTGACTGAGGCTGCCATGGGCCCAGCCGATCTGCCTGATGGTGTCGGCATCGCTTACAGGCAGCAAAATCAATCCATAACTGTAATGTACTACCATATGGGGGAGGGATCACCACTCTCCGGAGGTTGGAAGGGCAGCCGAGAGCTGGCGCAGCGAGGATTACCAACAGGCAAGGTGGCCATAGGCATATCCAGCGGGAACAAGGGCGAGTGCTCGGGGGCATTCGAAGTATACGGTGCTAGCGCAACTCATGGCTGGGGACCGATGCTGTACGATGTGGCAATCGAGCTGGCAACGATCCAGGCCGGAGGTTTGATGTCCGACAGGGATTCCGTTTCGTGGCAAGCACAAGGCGTGTGGCAATATTACATGGACAACCGCGGAGATGTGACCGGCATCCAGCTTGACGATGAGTGGAACAAACTTACTCCTACTCAGAGGGATAACTGCGGGCAGAATGCCGCGCGCGACGATGATGGTGGGTGGGTCGATTCGCCTCTGAGCAAGCGATACACTAAGCCACCCACCATGATGGCCGATCTGAAGGCGGCTGGAAAACTGGTGAAACTATGAAACTTCTCCGTGAGTACGTAAGAGAATTATTAACCGAAGCAGCCAAGGGTCCTGGTGATCTACCTAGTGATGTTGGTATTGCTTATATACTCCTGGGAGATGGCGGCATAAGTGTAATGTATTATCACATGGGAGAGAAAACGCACATGGCCTGGAGTGAGTCCGCCAAGCAGCAAGGCATGCCGCGTGGCAAGATAAGCATAGGACCGCCGACGAGGTTCGCCGCCCCCGACGGTCCCTGTTCGGGCGCACTAATGATATACGCCTCAAGTGCAACTCATGGCTGGGGACCGATGTTGTACGACGTGGCGATGGAACTGGCAACGATCCACGGTGGCGGCTTGATGTCTGACCGGGCCAGCGTCTCAGGAGCTGCGCGTAAGGTGTGGGATTACTATGCAGCAAATCGGGGCGACGTGACTGGTATCCAGATGGACGATTTAGAAAATACTCTCACGCCGGAAGAACGAGACAATTGCAACCAGAACGTGGCAACTTATAGTACTGGATATCCTTCCGCTAATACGACGGATTGGACCAAGTCTCCTCTAAGCAAGCGATGGACAAAGCCACCCACTACGATGACCGCTCTAGAGGCAGCAGGGAAATTGGTGGAACTATGAAACTTCTCCGTGAATACATAAGAGGGTTGCTGTCTGAGTACACCCCAACGAGAAGGGCGGGCAAGAAGACCGTCTGGCGAGGCATGAAGCTCACAATACCGTCAGCCTCGGTCGCCAGCCAGATGCGCAAGCGTGCTAAGGGCACTATTGAATCTGAAAGTTTTGACAGGGAGCTACTCATCAACGCGCTTCTAGATCCTATGGTCCTGCGAGGTGAGCACCTTGGGGAGTCGTGGTCTCTTAGCTGGAACGTCGCTACTTCGTTCGCGGATGCGTTCGGTGCCACCAACCGAGGGAAGACCCTTCACGTGATCTTCGAAGCTCTGGTGGACGAGGAAGCAGGGTATGATCCGCAGGCGTCCGGCGAGGAATTCACCATGTTCTATGATGAGGACGAAGTTAGATTCAAGCCCGGGGCAGAGATTCCTCTGACAGCCATTTATATATACATTGCGCCGAAGGCAGACAAGTGGGGATACACTAGCCGAGGCCGCACAGACTGGCGGATATTTGCTGCATTTGATCCCGACGACCCGAAGATGGTGAAGGCATGAGCCTGCTGCGCGAGTACATAAGAGCCCTGCTCACCGAAGACCCCATGGGATTCGTGCACGATCTGGCTGCAGCGACCCAGGGCGGAGAGTTCGGTGAGGAGGAGTTCATCGGCGGAGACATCGGCATCGACGCCGGCCGGGCGATCAAGAGAGCCTTCAATGTGAATGCAGATCACCAATGGTTATCAACTCTGGACACGGTGCACTGGACGGCTGATGTGTACAACCTTGAGGGTTTAATCGGCCGAGGAAAGGATGAACTCTCGGCCACAATGTCCCTTCCCGGGGATGCTTTTGACCCGACGTCGGCGCAGTGGCCACCGTCTGGTGAGTATGGCCTCTGGATTAAAGGACGAATCACTCTTGCCACAAACGATCAAGATAGCTTATATTCTTATAGTTACAGCAGTTACGTTGGAGATTTCGCGATGTTCACTCCCGAAGAACAGGAGCAAAGAGCGAGATCCTCCGGCGTCAATAAATTACCCAGTGTGTCGAAAGATTACAGCAGGTACGATCGACTCAAACGGGGGAACGAGTATGCCGAGAAGACGGTGAGAGAGAACATTCCGTACGTGCTGGATCAGTCGACGTGGGATCCTTCGGTCGATGAACCGAACGAGGCATTGGTGGATAACTGGAAAGCCGTCGGCATCGTTGTTACAGGCAGGGATATCATAGAGGCTGTACAGCACTATGCAGACAGTGATCCGTCGCAAGCTATCGGTGTGATGAAAGAACTGTTCAAGGTTTCCACAGATTTTGGTGTGCCGATCTTCGACACGGATCGTAACGAGTTATGGAGACCCGAGTGAACCACCTCCGCGAGTATGTAAGAGCCTTGCTAGAAGCTGGCGAGCTCGGCAGGCAGGTGTTCGCGGACCGAGCACCAGATGGTCGCCACCATGGTACAGAGCGAGACACTGAGATAGAGTCCACGTTGTGGCAAGCCCTTCACGGCTATATGCGTTCGGGCACAAATCTCTTTAAGCAAGACAAAGCTGATCTCATCCTTAAGTTAGTTCAAGACCCGCAATACAATGACGTCTTCATGCTTCACACCTCAGGCGATGTCTACCGCGGAATGGCCGTCGATTCTTGGTGGTTGGATGAGCGCGTTCCCGATTGGGGAGATTACGAGAAGCGTGGGAAGTGGTCTGAAGTTATTCCTGCGAACTTCGAATTAAAGCCTAAAGGCTCTTCCCCCGCTTCATCCTGGACTACAGATGAGAGTATGGGAGAGATGTACGGACGGGAAGACGGCGAGGGTCAATATGGTGTGGTACTGATAGCTGACTCATCATCTGGTGATTTTCTAGACTTGTCAGAGTTATACCGCTATCACTATCTAAGCGATTACGACTTTGAGAAGGAAGCAATCGGCCTCGGGACGATTACAGTTAAGGGAGTCAAAGTATACCCCCGACCGAGGAGTAGAAGATAGTGAACGTACTCCGCTATGCCAAGCTAGTCACCGGCGATACGAGTGACTCGACCCACCTCTATCACGTCGAACGGCCTGAAGGCCACTTCCTGTTGTACTTCCAAGGTGGCGGCTCGCTCTCCTACGATGCGAAGGCTGCCGGCGATGAAGCTGAGGTTGCTCGAGCTTTCGCCCAGGAGCTGGCCAATCTTGAGAGCGGCACGTATCACAACGAAACGTGGGAAGTCGAGTCAGAGACTTTCGACGCAGAGGCCGAGGAACGCCTCAAGATATTCGACCATCCGACGTGGGGGATCAAGTGGGACCAAGTCGGTGCTGCCCCATCTGATGAAGCCCAGTTCTGTGAGATGCTCGAGAAGCAGATCAAGGAGTGGAAGGGCTCGTCCCACGGCATGGCGGTCGCCAGCCATCCGTACTGGCCGACCTTTCACGCCATGGTGAGGGAGGCTGTCACGGAACAGTACGGCGATCCGGTCCGGCTGTATCGTGGCATCCATGACAATCAGGCCATGAACATCTTGGCAGGCGAGCCCGTGAGCATGCGTCGCTTCTCTGCATGGACGTCCGATCTCTCCAGTGCTCGAGTCTACGCTGCCGGCAAGACCAAGCGCGGCAACCTAGATTGGGTGGTCGTGCGAAGAGACTTCTCGCCAGCAGAGATAATGTTTGCCCCGGTGGTACTCGCCGGCCCGTGTGAGCAGCCGGACATACTGATGGAACTGATGCACGATGTCGAGCACTCCGGTGATGAGTTCATAGTCAGGCTGCCCGAACTGGTGCCAGGTGATTACAAGGTGGCTGCCAAGCCCAAGGGGATGCGAGAGGACTTGCTTCGCGAGTACGTGAGTGTTCTGATATCTACTACGTGATCGGAGAGACGAAATGCACTGGAGCGATAATAATGAGACGTATGTCAGTCATTTGCGATTTGCCACCAGGATTGGGATTCAGCTTGTCGTGCGCGGAATAGTATTTGTAATTCATGGCATACTTCCATTTATCCCAGTTCCGGCATCATTGAATCTAGCAGCGACACTCCAGAAGGTGAATGAGTGGAATGATCACACTATACAAAGAATGCAAAAGTGAAACAATATTATTGTGGTGATCAATGTTGGTGATTTAGTGAAAGTTCATGATGACTACGTCGGACCCGATTTCGCCCGACATCGAGAATTCCATGGAATAGTGGGCATTGTCACAGATGTGCTGGAAGATGATATGGGATTTAGACACGTTGAAGTGGAGTTTGTGGATGATCGAGGTTGGTTTGAGGATTTTGTGGTGAGAGTTGTCAGTAGTGACAAGGGGAGGGAATGACTTTTCGGCCGAAACTTGTAAGGGATAGGATTCCTGATATCATTAAAGAAGCAGGGAAGTCATGTGAGTACACTGTCATGGATGATCAAGAGTATGAGTGCTGTCTTCTCGACAAGTTGTATGAAGAAATAGACGAGTTCATGGAGGATCCATGTGTGGAAGAGGCGGCAGATATATATGAGGTGTTTCTGACCCTACTCTCAAATAATCATCTGGATCTCAACGAGGTCCTGCTCGTCGCTGATTCCAAGCGGCGAACCCGGGGGGGATTTATCGAGAGGATTCTATTGAAAAAAATTGGTAATGAGTGTAATCTCTGATAATTATTGTTATAATGAGTCTAGAGGAGGCCCATGTCATACTTCAGAGTGGGAGACAAGGTAATTTCCTCTAGAAGAGTGAAGGCCGGACACCGCGAGGATGGCCCTATTGTTTGTGAGGCCGCCGTGCCGGGAGAGGTCATTAAAATTGAACGCGCCGAGTGGGACGGTGTTCTTGTTCGACTGGGTCCTGGCCAGGAATGGTGGTTTAAACCAGGACAACTGATTCATGTGGAAGATACTTAAACACGTAACGAGGAGGGATTATTATGAAGTACTTTTTGCCGTTGATAAGAAAACCAGAAGTAGAACAACGCCCTCAGTTGGAACTCCCAGTGATGCCTGAGTGGTACATCACCCAACTTAAATGGGAGCAGGATGCACAAAAGGAAGATGACGTAGACAGTCCTCCCCGGGGTGTGGTCATCATTGAACTGTAGCCGGTGCAAGTCTTCCCGTGGTATTGTATAATATATACGTAAAGGACGGGAAATATGGCACGTCGTAACAAGCACATTCTAAATCAAGCGAAAGAACAGCGAGAGAGTGAGCTTTCCGAAGCTCTCGATAAAGCCACTGCAGCGTACGAGGCAGTGTACCAATCTGAGACGCGCACACCGGAGGCATTCTCGGAGGCCAACGAAAAGCTGGACGCCGCCCGGGTCGCCATGGAGGAGTGGCGTTCTCTAGGTAAGCGAAATCGCAAGAAGCTCGGTCGACAGGTGAACTGGACGGCGTCGAGATCGTCTGATTCACGTCCCGGTCTAAGGATCGATAAGGATGCCCTCGCGGAGGCAAGGGCCACCCGCAAGGCTAATACAAAGTCCCAAGTCGGGATCAATTGGCTGTACGAGGGTGCTCTGGTCACCCGCCGCGGTACGGCGGGTGTGATGATTGTGACGCAGATCAAAGGCAACACAGTGGAATGTCTCAACGGCACTTTCACTCGGTGGTACCGCAACGTTGCACTTCGACCTGCTGAGTGGCAGATGGAGGACTAAAGTGACTAAACCTATCAAGCCCGCCATCAAAGCCCCGGAGATCGAAGCCCTTCTCGAGGCGTTTAGCCTAGGACTCGCTCGGCCCCGCGCAGAGGCTTTCACATTGCAAGCATGCGTCACCTGCGGTGGCCCTGCAATTGAGTTCGACTCAGCTCTGTCAGAGAAAGAGTATTCAATTTCTGGCATGTGTCAAATTTGTCAAAATGATGTGTTTGACACTGCTCCGGTTGAGTAGTAAGCCCCTCATCAAACAAAATTAGCCACCGTAGCTCAGTTGGTAGAGCAGTTGCCTTGTAAGCATCTGGCCGGAGGTTCGAGTCCTCTCGGTGGCTCCCATTCTTGTGCACACAAATACTTAACTGTGTGGCGCGCCCCCGAAAAAAGCTATGGAGCAAGAGCTCTGTGTACACTGCCCTGGACGGTAGGGAAGTCCAGATGGACAGCACTTGGGAAGTGGCCATGGCTCAAAGGCTCGAGGAGCTTGGGGTCACGTGGGTAAGAGACAATACTCTGAAACTGGAGTACCTCACACGCGCCGGCCGGAAACGAAAGTACATTCCTGACTTCTATCTTCCGGACTACGATCTCTACATTGAAGTCAAGGGCTACTGGACAGACGCTGCACGTTACAAGATGAAATCCGTACAGGAGAGGAATCCGGTACGGATTTTGATTCTAGAGACGCTAGCAGAGATAATGAGTACTGATCTCGAAATGATTGAGTAGGACCAGAGCCTAAACCCCAAGAATAATTTGTATACAATCGGCCTGCGCTGATATTATTGATCTAATGCAGGCATCGTATATCGGTAATACCTCAGCCTTCCAAGCTGTCGAGGTGGGTTCGATTCCCACTGCCTGCTCTGTCACACCACAAGGAAAAGAATGCGCATCATATTAATATCACTGTTGTCTTTAGTCTGTCTGACGTCGACAGCACGTGCCGACGAAGGATCTACCAACTCTCTGGGCTTTGCCGCCGGCGGTACATACGGACTAGGTCTATCTTATTCACATGACACGCCCACGTGGGGGGTGCAGTTCACGGCTCTGCCACTCTGGGACTCCGAAGACGGCGGCCAGGTCTTCGGGGGTGTCAACGTCAAGAGGAATTTTCACGAGAACGGCAAGGTGGGTCTGTACGGTTCGTTCGGCGTCGCAGGTGGATTCTGGCGTGAGAACGAGTTCGAGTGCGATTTCATTGAAGCAACACAGACCGATAAATGCCGAGAGTTTGTGGATGAAGGTTGGGGGGTAGTCACCGGGCCCGGTGTAGGAATGCAAGTACTATTTTGGGGTAACATGCTTTTTAGGTTCGAATTGCCTGTGGCAGTGAGATACAGCAGCGACGGAACGTACGGCTTGTCTCCAATTCCTAACACAGCCCTAATGTATCGTTGGTAAAGGAGGAAATATGTCAAGGTTTAGTTTTAGTTCTCTGATTTTTTTGTTGATGGTCTCTAACCCGGCTCTGGCCGATGGGGAGGGGGAGTGTTCGGACGGTCTGTGCGGCACTCCTGACGAATCTGGAGGCGGCGGAGAAGGCGGCGGTGGCAGCGTCCTGATTGCCAACACCGACCTGGGCGACACCTCAGAATACGCCGATGACTACGACGAGGATGGTTTCGAAGACGACTTCGACAACTGCCCTTGGCACGTCAATCCTGATCAGCTCGACAGGGACTCTGATGGCTGGGGTGATGCGTGTGACACGTGCTTTAGCACATGGAATCCTAATCAGTTTGATCGTGATAGTGATGGGCTTGGCGACTGGTGTGATGATGATGTAGACGGGGATGGGATAGTCAATCAGGACGATAATTGTGGCGCTATTGGAAATCCAGGACAGGTCGACACAGATGATGATGGAGATGGAGATGTCTGTGATTCTGATGACGATGGGGATGGAGTCTCTGATATATACGACGAATGTCCATTATTACATCGGCGACACTATTATAAGAACATGAATTGTGTCAATGATATCGATAGAGACAACATTCATGATCATATTGATAATTGTGTGAATGCACCTAATCCTTTTCAAAGGGATACTGACCAGGATGGTCTGGGTGACGTGTGTGATGTTGATGCTGATGGAAATGGCATTGCCGATCAATCGGAATGGCGTCCTCTAGATGCTGATCCTCATGAAAGTGTTGTAGAAAATGACAATGTGGGTGGATGTGCCATATCTGGAGTTACTATGCGCAATAGCATCATCTGGTTCACGAGAAGATAATTTATGCAAGATGATATCATAAGACTCCGGTGGTGGGCAATTTGGATTTTATCGTCTCTTGCTTTTTGGTGTGGGTGTATAGCACTAGCAGGTTATGTCGGTCATAGCATTGCAGTATCAAACTGTGAATCTGCGGTGCAAGAGTGTACAGAAGAGATAGAAAAAACGTGTCCGGAATTATTTGAATACGCTGGAGCTCTAGAAGATGAGAACGCGAAACTAAATAAGAGGGCGAGGGAATTGAAGGAAAAGCTTGATGACCAATAAGACAGATACTCTAGATCTCGAGGGACTAATTGTAGAGCATAAAAAGATCGACGAGGAAGTTGACCAACTTGGGGCTCGCAGGTATCTGACCCCGCCGGAGAGATCCAGGCTCAAATTTTTAAAGGTACAGAAACTACGGATCAAAGACGCCATTTGTAGCTTGGAGGAATAATATGTTGACCAAGGCAATCGGTGCTCTCTGTCTGGGAATCGTCCTATTGTTCTCATTTTCGAAGGATGACTGGGACGAGGGTATCTAGCACATGAGAGATAACGAATTATTATGTTAGCAAATATGTTGTGCATGGCCACACTGACGCTAGGTTTAGGTGACACTCCTAGTCGGGGAAAATTTGCCTGTAGTAACATGTCACACTTAGTGGAGGTGTCTGAAAAGTATGGGATAGACCCAACAATATTATTGAGCCTCATTCATCACGAGAGTAGGTGGAAGCCCTGGGCTGTGAGTCGATCAAAGGCGTGTGGATTAACTCAGGCGATTCCCAAGTGGACAGGTCCCTCTACCGGTGGCAGGAAGTACACGTGCAAGGAGCTACTCGATCCTCACACCTCAATTGACGTGGGGGGCCAAGTTCTTTCCTTTTGGATTCGAAATTACGGGAAGGGAAATCTGAGACTAGGTCTCTGTGGTTACAATGCAGGTTACAGATGTAAAGGAAAGAATCCACATAAATCTGGACTTGCTTACGCGGATAGGATACAAAAGACGTCGAGAAAAATAAAGCGCCTTGTGAGAAACTCGAAAAAGAAGAAAATACTCCTCAAATATATGCAAGAAATATTAACAAAATGATTTCTCTCGTGCAATTGTCCTAGGGATATGGTACTATACATTATCTGGAGCTGGTTGAAACAACTTCACTGACAGTCTAATAAGGAAAGTAAATGGACGCCAAGACCCGAGACACCATTGTTGATGATCTTCTTATCAAGCGCCCGAAAGGCCCGGCAGGATGCATCCTGACTTACACGTTGGAAGAAAAGTACGATTATGACTCCCGCAAGTATCGAGAATACAGCATTCCGAACGATCTCACGTACGGCTACGGCGCGAGGGTCCTGTTCAAGCTCGGATTTCGTTCTCGGGACGATGTGGAGAAATACATCCGGGACCGGTTCTTCGACGGTAAAGAGGGTTACCAGCTCCGTCGTAAAAAGTCAACTGTCACACGTCGGACCAATCGAATTTGGGATCGTGTACGACATCATGTGGAGGAGCTCCAAAGGGGAGGTGGTAAAGGGATATATCAGATCAAGGAGACTTCTTATACCTCGCGCGTGTCGGCCTACTTGCACGCCCTGAACCCCGAGGAAGCAAAGACACTCGCTGAGCTCTTCTTGCCTCACCCCAACGCCGGAAAGTGGAATATCACATTCGTGGTGTTTGGTGATGCGATTAGGCTACACGAGTACAACAATAAGATTCGTCGACAAGCACAGCGAAATGTCGAGAAGATGAAAGCCTCCATCGCGTCCGCGACCCAAGCGATTGAGGATGTCACCTCACTCATGACAACACTGGACACGCTTGAGGGACACCAGATTGCTCTGGACCTGGATAGCTAAGAAGGAAACATGACCACCGATTATCTGAACGTTTCCCCTGTGGCTTATCGTAAGCTGTTGGACTTTTTGAGGGGAGGAAGGAAGATCAATGCGATCAAGGCACTGCGTGATGAGCTGGCACCTCGTAAAATCGGTTTGAAGGATGCAAAGCATGCTATCGAAAAGTTGGCTCATATAAAGAACATCACGGAAGTCAATGGTGCAGATCACCCAGATGCAATGACACTCGTCTCTGGTCCGCGGATCATCGGGGTGACCCTGGATTACGGCGACGGACCAGTGGAATTGGATCTGGAGGGAATGCAGATCAAGGCTCTGTCGGAGATGCATGCCGTTGGTCTGGATGCATGCGCTGACATGTTGGAGATGGTGGATGTACTCAAGGCCATCTCTGAGGGCGAGAAGGTGCAAATAGTAAAGGATGATGAAGTCATGCCCAATGTGGGGGATGATTGGCACCAGGAAAATTACTAGATAGTTAACTGACGAGGTTGCTGCTAGCCGCCAAGGACGTCCATGCGCATCAAGCTACTGTCGGATCTTCATTTTGAACATCACGATGATGCTGCCGAACTTATACAAAACTTAGACTCTAACTTTGATCTTCTCGTTCTTGCCGGTGACATAGACACACACGATCGGATCGAAGATACCTTATCTAATTTTTGTCGGGAGTTTCCCGAAGTTCTCTTCGTGCCAGGTAATCACGAATACTACAAGTCTACACCTCAATCTCTTGAAGCCATCTTAGACGTAGTTAATCAACAACATTCTAATCTCACCATCTTCTATTCTCGTAATCGAAGTGCTTCTATCCAAGGTTTGAACTTTCACGGTTCAACTGCCTGGTTCAGAGATGACCCCGGAAATCTTTGGTATGAACACAACCTCACTGATTTTTCACAAATCAGTGGTCTCAAGCCGTGGGTTTACGGAGAACAGAAAAAATTCCAGGAGCACCTCGAAGAAAATTTGGCCCAGGGTGATATCGTGATAACTCACCATCTCCCTAGCCCGATCTGTGTTGCCGAACAATTCAAGACCTCTGCACTCAACAGATTCTTTGTGTGTGATTACAGTGACATGATCTTGGACAGGAAACCTAAGCTGTGGATGTTCGGTCACACACATTCTGCCTTTGATGATTACTTTGGTGACACACGATTAGTGTGCAATCCTCGCGGATATCCCGGTGAATTGAACATTGGATTCGATGTGTCTAAGGTTGTAGAGATATAACATCACATCGCTTAATTGGGTGATCGGAGATCAGGAATGAATGAAGTTGTAGTTTTATCATTCCGCAGCCTGTACCTCGAAATAGGCGACAGGTAAGATAGGAGATTAATTATGAGAAGGGAGTACTTATTTACTTCTGAGTCGGTTGGCGAGGGCCATCCGGATAAGGTTGCAGATCAAATTTCTGATGCTGTTCTTGATGCTTGTCTACAGAAGGACAAGGCTTCTCGGGTAGCTTGTGAAACAACTGTGACCACTGGTTTGGTTTTGGTGTCTGGTGAGATTACTACGTCGGCTACCATAGACATTCCTGCTATTGTGCGCAAGACTCTTTCTGATATCGGTTACACCATTCCTGGAATTGGTTTTGATGCAGATAGCTGCTCAGTGCTGACATCATTGGATAAACAGTCATCAGATATTTCTCAAGGTGTTACTGAGGGGCACGGCCTACATTTAGAACAGGGGGCGGGAGATCAAGGGATGATGTTCGGTTATGCTTGTAAGGAGACACCTGAGTTCATGCCAGCGCCAATTCAGTACTCTCATGCATTAATGCGTCGCTTGGCAGATGTCAGGCGTGATGGAACAGTACCCTTTTTATTGCCTGACTGCAAGGGCCAGGTTACTATTCGATATGAAGACGGACGACCGACGGCTGTGGACACTGTGGTTGTTTCCACACAACACACAGCGGAAGCGGATCACAAGGATGTGTTTGATGCAGTCATGGAGACTGTAGTGAAGCCTGTTATTCCCGCTGAGTTAATGACTCGCGAGACTACTGTTCTGGTTAATCCCACTGGAAGGTTTGTTGTAGGCGGGCCCAAGGGTGATTGTGGACTTACAGGCAGAAAGATCATCGTGGACACCTACGGTGGTATGGGTCGTCACGGTGGTGGTGCATTTTCTGGCAAGGATCCCTCTAAAGTTGATCGATCTGCTGCCTATTACGCTCGTTATGTTGCTAAGAATATCGTAGCTGCTGGATTAGCTGAGCGATGTGAAGTGCAGGTGGCATACGCTATCGGTGTAGCTAAGCCTATTGCGATTTATGTATATTGCTTTGGAACAGAAACTTATCCCGAAGTGGCCATAGAGGAGGCCGTTCATGAGGTATTCGATTTTAGGCCGGCTTCCATTGTTGAGGAGTTGGATCTCTTGCGACCCATTTATGCGAATACTTCTGTCTTCGGTCACTTTGGCAGGTCATCTAAGGAGGATCTACAGATTTTCACCTGGGAAAGAACTGATCGAGTAAGTGATCTAAAAAGCGCAGTTTGGAATATTTGATTGCACTTAGTAACTCAATCAAATGATAGAAGGTTGAAAAATGAATAGGACCACAATTCTATTTTTGTCTGTGTTGATGACTTCCTGTGCCGCCGTTGAGGAGCCTAGAGAACCAGTTTCCTACGTGGAGCTGTGTAAGGAGGCAGGTCCTTATGGCGAGATAGATGCGTTTGAGATCGTTGGTGATGTCGCCAACAGAATAACATTTAAAGCGGTAGAGTACACGGGTTGCCCCCATGGCCAGAATGTGGTAATTGTCACATGGCGAGGAAAGCACGATAGTGTGGAGACGAATTTAGCTAGACAGGCTGCTAAGAGGTTCTTTGATTTCTTTCACGCTGCGGAGCCAGTGGATTATTTTGAGATCGATGTCCAGGTGAAAGGAGACACCGGTACATTGATCTATGGATTTGAACCCAAAATCAACACCATTTAAAGATGAAACTCGGTGACTTGGTTAGGATTAAGGACGACGACGAGACACGGCTGCTTGGAGATCTTGTGCCCCAGCCTCCTCCATTTCATATCCCAGCTAGTGATCTGGGTATTGTGATTGGGGTGGAATCAGGATATTACACAAACAAGCCGGGAAACTCCACCTTGCACCAAAGTCGAGTGCACATCATGTGGTGTGCGCCAGTTCATGAACCTTTTTCCACGAGTACTTTTTCGTACGAACCTGAGAGTGTGTTGATACGCGTATTTGTGTAAGTTAAAACTTTCCGTAGTAGCTCAACTGGCAGAGCGTTTGGCTGTTAACCAAGATGTTGTAGGTTCAAATCCTACCTACGGAGCCGGACAGGCTATTCACAGGTGTATTAATACTTGTAAAATTAACACATTGACTGATACTATTACGTAGAAGGAAATTCACGAGACCTTGAAATTGCCATAACGGAATTTTAGGGGATCCAGTTAACTCGCTTAAGAGAAGGAGAACAACAAATGAGCAAGATTATTGGCATCGATCTAGGTACAACTAATTCCTGTGTTGCTGTTATGGAAAAGTCTTCACCTACGATTATCGTTAACGAAGAGGGAGATCGCACAACACCTTCAGTGGTGTGTATTACAAATGATGAGACACAGGTTGGAGTGACTGCTCGTCGACAATCAGTGATTAATCCAAAGGAGACGATCTACTCCGTCAAGCGTGTGATCGGATCAAAGTACAAGGAAGTTAAAGACATTGTTGGGAGCATGCCTTACGATGTTGAGGAGTCGAAATCTGGCGAGGTCCAAATTTCAGTCGATGGCAAGAAGTACTCGCCACCAGAGATCAGTGCGAAGGTGTTACAAAAACTCAAGAGGGGAGCCGAAGACTACCTAGGCCACGAAGTAACAGAGGCTGTGATCACTGTGCCGGCGTATTTCAATGACTCTCAGCGCCAGGCCACCAAGGATGCTGGAAAAATCGCTGGCCTCGAGGTCAAGAGAATTATTAATGAACCAACTGCCGCGGCGCTGGCTTATGGGCTGGATAAGAAGCAGGATGAGATTCTCGCGGTATATGATTTTGGGGGTGGCACCTTCGACATCTCGATCTTGGAAGTAAGTGACGGTGTTGTGGAAGTATTATCAACCAGCGGTGATACCCATTTGGGTGGTGATAATATTGACGAGGTGTTAATTGGCCATCTCGCCCAGGAATTTAAAAAGGACACCGGCATCGATATCGCCGGCGATCCAATGGTGATGCAGCGTCTAAAAGAAGCTGCAGAGAAGGCAAAGAAAGAGCTAAGCTCCACGTCTAGTGTGGACATCAATCTGCCCTTCCTGTCTGCGGACGCTACTGGTCCAAAACATCTGACAACTAAGCTCACACGTGCGAAGTTTGACCAGTTGATTAAGCGCATCGTCCAGAAAACATTCAAAAGCTGTCGACAGGCGCTCAAGGATGCCAACAAGAAGCCCGCGGACATAGAGCAAGTGGTTCTTGTCGGAGGCTCAACTCGGATGCCCTTGGTGACTAATGAGGTACAGAAGTTCTTTGGAAAGGAGCCTAATAAGAGTGTTAATCCCGATGAGGTTGTGGCTCTAGGCGCAGCTGTTCAGGGAGGAGTTCTCTCTGGCGATGTTGATGAGATACTTCTGTTGGACGTCACTCCCCTAAGTCTTGGGATTGAGACATTAGGCGGCATAACCACAACGTTGATTTCTCGTAACACCACAATTCCAGCCAGGAAGAGTGAGATCTTTTCCACAGCTCAAGGTGGTCAAACAGCCGTTGACATTCATGTTTTGCAGGGGGAACGACAGATGTCCAGCGACAATCGGACGTTGGGTAATTTTAAACTGGACGGTATTCCTCCTGCGCCCCGGGGCATGCCCCAGATTGAGGTAGCTTTTGACATAGATGTCAACGGAATCCTGAGCGTCTCTGCTACTGATAAGGCCACGGGAAAGGAACAGAAAATTACTATCACTAGTTCTTCTGGGTTGGCTGATGCGGACATTGATCGAATGGTCCAGGAGGCATTAGATAATGAGTCGGATGACGCCACGCGCCGGCAGGCCGCAGAGGCCCGCAATAATCTAGATGCACTATTGTATCAGTCCGAGAGCCTCCTCTCTGAGCAGAGTGAGAAACTATCTGATGACGTCAAGGCTGCACTTAAGGACGCAGTTGAATCTGCGAAGTCTGTCCTAGAAAAAGAGGATCTGGATGCCATTGAGGCAACAATAACTGCTCTTAACATGGCATGCCAGGAGGCAGCGAAAGAGTTGTATGCTAGCGAACAGGAAATGTCCGCAGCAACTCCGGAGGATGTTCTCGACGCGGAGCCCGACACGGAGGCCGGCGCTGCCTAGAGTCACATCATCACATGATGAAACATGTGATTAGATGGTGATACTATAGAAATAGTGCATTGGGCTTTATACACGTGTGACGTAAATGAGGATAAAATACGGCGATGGATAAATACTGGAAGTACGCCATGATCTTATGCAGGCGGGGTGACTTTGAGGAAGATCCTATTCACTTGTTGGTTGAGCTGTATAATCTTGAGCATGGACCCTTTTTTCATGAGGCACGCCTGTCATCTCCGGAGGAGCTGGAGATGGCATACAAGGACGTCAAGTCAGACGGAATCAATTATTGGTTCTATGACAACGGGAAATTTAAGTGGGATCAACGTGAAGATACAAATAATTTTACCTGGCACTGGACACCAAATGAAGTAACTGATTAGTTATATAGTGGAATGAGCCAAGATCAACGGATTGAAATTTTACTGAGGAAGGCCACATTTGACGATGAAACTTTCCACGAATTGGCATTTCTAGTGGTTGTCGAAGGAAGAAAAAAATCTCTGATGTGGAGTGTTGCCTCAAAGGGGACCAGCTTTAGGCCTGTGGCGTTCTTCAATTCTTTCGATGAGGCCCATGAGGAGTTCACTCGGTGCTGCGGCACCTCATCCCTCATGGACAAAAAGTTGTTGATCAACGAAAAGTTCGGCGAAATCAAGGGACATTATGGCCCGCAGAAGAAGGGATTTAGGGTGAAAAACCCCCACCAGGCGGCGACCCTTCAATTACCAAAAAACAATGAGTGATCTGAATAAAACATCTCAAAATAAAGCATACTTATTGATGAATGAGGTTTTAGTATGGCTGGCTTAAAAGGCGCAATAATAACAATTGATGAAAATGGATTAGTCATCCACCGTGGCGGCGGTACTACCGTGACTCCAAAAAATGGTGTTGTATTTGACCTAACCGCTGGGGAGCAGATCACTTATTCGGAGGGCGAAGAAGTGTGGAAGGCGAATAAAGAGGTGTACGCTGCAATGGCTGCCAATGTGGTGGAGAACCTTGATCACTCCAAGCATAATTTCATCCAGACTGCGGTCTCCTCCTCAGATTTCAGTGCTATGTTTGAAGACAAGAAGTTTAGACAGGGGGCCATCGGCACCAAAAAATCTTATCAAAGTGGCGGCTTCATGGACGAGACTGTCTTCGGAGGTGGTTCTGAGGCTGGGGTCGATATGAACACCTCCCTCATAATCGGCATGCGAGGAATTGAGGTGGGCGGTGCGCAAAGCCAAGGTGGCCGCAATTACCTTCGTCTCTACACCACAGGAACAGCGGCCTTTGGAGCTCTGGCGGGAGCTACGCCGACGGGTAGCTGTGATATATTCTATAATGAGGTCCAGCGCACCTTGAACTTTAGATGCAGTGACGGGATAGTCAAGATAATAACTACTGCTAGTCACGGTCACGGCGGATAGACTGCACTCCAATGATCGGCTAATCGGCCTTTTAATATCTCTAAAATATTAATCAAATCATCATCGTTGAGCCACCAAAGTTACTATACTTGAGTGCAAATTTGTGCTACATGAGGTATAATTTTCTTGTTGGTGGGGAATGTGGCTACGGAGCCTAAACATGCGCATGGGTGATCTGATTCAAGTTCGAGAGGAGATTCCCTTTGGACCGCCGGTCGGAGCCATCGGAATCGTGGAGTTCACTGAAATGCAGAGGGTGTGTGTGAAGGGAGGCATCATCGGGCGCACCCCTGAAGAGGGTGGACCGGTTCACGCCGAGGAGCAGTGCATCGTGGCGATGTTCAGCGACAAGGCACACAGGGTCTCAACCTTCTACGATCGCTACGATATTATTGCGGAGGCCTCATGAAGGTCGGTGACCTGGTAAAAGCAATTCCTGGGGCGCATCCAGCAGGAGTAGTGGGGGTTATTGTCGACAACTGGTGGCACCCCAATACAGGCATGAAGGGTTTTCGTGTCTTTTTTCCCGGTACCGCGCATCGCTCCGATACACACACCGACATCCATGCGATTTATGCAGGACGTCTAGAGGTAATCAGTGAAGGTCGGTGACCTGGTTCAAATAGCTGACATCACTGCCGGCTCCAGATTCTACCATCGGCGTCGAGGCCTTAAAGGCGTGATCATTCGCGATACCCACCCAGGCCGTAAGTTTTCCTCCCTGCATGTGTTCGACGTGATGTGGAACAACGGCACCATCGAAGACCTGTGTTCAGGCGACTTGGAGGTCATCAGTGAAGGTCGGTGACATGGTTACATTCGGCAAACACCATGGTGTCATTGTTCAAGACTGTACGATGATGTGCTCTCATGCTGTTGGTCTCCATCTCAAAGTTGAACTGCCCTACCGAATGGGTGCCATGATGGTTCTATCTGAAGGTGAAGTCAAGCGTGTTGTATACGCGAACCTGAGGCCAGCAAATGAAAGTCGGTGATCTCGTGAGGCGAAAGAAGCCTCTCACTCCCCCTTCCCACGGCATGCACGTGGCCGATACCACCCGCCTAGGAATCGTGATGGGACTCAGGATGGGCGGCAACGGCCCGCGGCATGAGATAGCCTCTGTGTTATACACTGGGGCGCTGGAACAGTACGATATTGCCGTCGCTCTCATCGAGGTGGTGGCATGAGGCCCGGAGCAGTGGTCAGAGTCGTTCAGTCGAAGAGACTGCCGGATAACCCCCCTCTCCACGTAGGGCAGCTCGGCTTGGTAGTCGACTTCTACACACACCCGCTCTACTCGAAGGGGTGGGAGACCGATCTGACACACGGAAACTGGTACACGGTGATGGTGGACGGGAAGATCAAAAACTTCCGCGATGACTACTTGGAGCTGACATGAAGGTCGGTGACCTGGTGAAGTGTTACCTGGTGAGCGCCCCCTTGACGTTCGATGTAGGTGTTGTTCTAGAACGACCGGCGGTGGTCATCCTCGGCGCCCCAGCCGAACTCGAACTCAAAGCCGGAGGGCGTCACGGCGTAGAAACTGTACCGGGCTGTGTCAGCGTGTTGTGGTCTAGCGGAGAAACCAGTACAGTTTACGAAGACGAGATAGAGGTGATCGCGTGACGATGAAAGAACAGTTCGAGGCACGGCATACTGAGGCGCGCCTCATCGCCGAAGTCGGCGACTACGTTCACAACGTGCCGTATCAGAAGTACGGTATCATCATCGAAGAGCTCGATCCTACCGTTGACGCCTGGGGCCAACTGATCGAACGAGTCTTCATGGTCCTGTACGACAACGGCACCGGAATGCACATGACCGGTGCAGGTTTCTTGGACCTGGCAGTGAAAGCAACATGAGAGTCGGTGATTTGGTTCAGTGGAAAGCAACCGGGAAGGTCTGTATTTATCTTGGCTTGTATGATGAAATGCAGTGTTTTTATAGTGATGAGTATGGCATCATTGAGCGGCTAGCCAGCCGCACGTTGGACTATTTGATTGAGGTGATCAGTGAAAATCGGTGACTTGGTAGAGATTTATTTTGGGGATGTCCCTAACGAGACAGGCGTTTATCTAGAGATGGACTATAATTCTGCATGGACCGCCGGCGAAGAAGAGAACTATTCTAGGGCAATGGTCCTATGGGATGATACCATTACGTCGATACCCGTCAGCCAGATTGAGGTGATTCATGGCAATTGAAAGAATAAAGTGGGTAATCATTATTATCCTATTCCTCGTCGATGTTGCTGTATTTTATGTCGGTTACACCATGGGCAAGGCATCTGTCGACGTGGTAACAATTGATCAAGATAAAACTAACTCACACAGGTGTGATGATGAAAGTCGGTGACCTGGTGAAGATGGTGGAACAGTATGCCCTCGGCGACGACGGCTGTCGAACGGTAGGAGGGGAGGTAATGGATCTCGGCATCGTGGTCGATATCAGGAAGAAGGCCTACAAGGCGTATCCGGACGTGCACGTCCTCTGGCCAGATGGCACACGTGATTATATGTCCTTCCAGTTGGAGGCAGTTCCGGGCGCATATGTGGAGGTCATCAGTGAAAGTCGGTGACCTGGTCCGCATTAAAAAATCTGCAATCAAGCACTACCGCGTCAAAGACTTCAATCTTGCTGCAGAAAATGAGACTCCAGTTCTCGTATTGGCCGTAAACGAGCTCACCATCATGGGATTCTACAGCGGAGTGACCACGTTTATCGATCACGAGAACCTAACAACGATAGGTGATCAATGAAAGCCGGTGATTTTGTGAGATTTGCAACAGGCTGGGCGCGTGAAACTGACGTTGGTTTGCTTATTTCAATCGAAGACAATCCTGCAGATCTGCTGAGAACTGATCCAGCCGTTTCTGCTCGAAAGATTGGGCATGTCCTGAGCAATGGTACGATGCGAATAGCGTGGCTCGAACACATTCATCATGAGTCAGCTCCAGAAGGAGGATATAATGAAAGTCGGTGACTATGTGCGGTGCACCGCGCGCTGCGCGCACGGTCTCCTCATTGAGGATGCAGGCCTGTCTGGATACATCAAAGATGCTAAGGGCACACCGGAGAGAGTCTTCTTGGTGGCATGGGATGACGGCGTGATTCTCCCCACCGGCGAATGCTTCATGAAGCTGGAAACGGAAGGAGGAGCATGAAGGTCGGTGATCTGGTGAGGACAGACGATTCCTCTGGTCCAGTCGGCGTTGTTTTAGAGCTCACCCACCGCCTTCACATTCCTGCCGCCAAGATTCTTGTCGCCGGCGAAGTGATGGAATTTGATATCGAAGAGCTGTGGGTGTTTTATGAAAGCCGGTGACCTGGTTCAGTGGGTGGAACACTTGACTGTAGAGGGAGAAGTGATCTTGAGTGGCCTAGTTCTTTTCTACCGTGAAGGGAATCGCGCAGCACAAGTGCTGATACCTGACGTCGGTATTGAATGGCGCAGTGTTCAAGGCATGGAGGTGATCGGTGAAAGTCGGTGACCTGGTTCGGGTTACTGCGAGTTGCTGGGACCGTGATGTGATAGGAGTGATCCTGGAAGCGCAGCCGGCAGGAATCTTTGAGGCGGGGTGGCTGATTACGACAGATGAGGGTATCCTCCGCTTTAGTGAACCGGATCTCGAGGTGATTAGATGAAAATTGGTGATGCGGTAAAGGTGACTGATATCCATCCTTCCCCCTTTCCTCCCTATAATGGTACCGGGCGGACGGGCATCATCATTGATGAAATCGAGTTGAACGATGGCTTTTCTGAGTACGAGGTATTGATGGAAGACGGTGATGTCATGTGGTACAATGATCTTATGTTAAAGGTGATCAGTGAAAGTCGGTAACATGGTGTTGTACATCTTAATTAAGATATCTTAGAATTTGATTTAAGCGGATAGGAAACATGAACATATTCATTCCAGCATTAGTTGCATGCATCAACTTAACTAGTCTACCTTATGGTATGGTTGATCAAATTGAAGATCAGCATGCAGTGGTAGAGCTCATCAATTCTGCGGGTACTGTTGAATATCGTACGGTATCGATCGAGAGCTTTCCCTGTAAGATCCAAGAAGGTGATGAGTTTCATTTTGCGTGTGTGGGCGATTTCATTGAATTGAGATGTGGCCCACGTGGTGGCACATCATGAGAATCGGTAACAGAGTTGGTGACTTGGTACAATATGCGGGGGATCCACACGAATCGAAGGGAAGATCAACTGGGATCGTTCTTGGTTGGGACATGTATCATCCGGATAGTTGTGAGAGATCCATCCCAATTGTTGAGGTCCTATGGGGTAAACATTCTGGGTGGATTCAATTAGCTAGAGTTACATTTATTGATGAAAATCGGTGATCTAGTCAGGGATGATTCTGGCAATGTTGGTGTTATAGTAGGAGACGGAGAGTGCCCTCCGATTGCCCGATTCTTCTTGGTGCAATTTCCCTCAGTTGTAGGTTATAATAAGAGTATCAGCTGGGTATATGAAAGAGATCTGGAGGTGGTCAGTGAAGGTCGGAATAGTCGGCAGCCGTCGTTGGCATAATCGTGAAATGGTGGAAGCTCTGGTCGAAGAGCTCCCGGTCGACACGACAATCGTCTCCGGTGGTTGTCGAGGGGTCGATTCGTGGGC
>Ga0114905_1000201_pt1 | contig 41687 bp, 47 predicted proteins | sample MalvireepMed_b05_FD_83499 | JGI IMG/M metagenome (GOLD analysis project Ga0114905, IMG submission 83499) | Marine viral communities from the Global Malaspina Expedition - Malaspina viral metaG DeepMed_b05 | ecosystem: Environmental > Aquatic > Marine > Oceanic | place: Mediterranean Sea...
GATTTCACTGGGGAGATTTTTGACCAGAATTCCGATTTTGCATCTGACACCACTTTCACGGCCCCAGTAACTGGTAAATATTTAGTTTCAGCGTCAGTCCGTTATGCTGGCGTTACCGCCGCCGCCTCAAATATTGACATGCTATTTGTAGCGAGCAATCGTGCTGGACGCCTTGCTATGCCGACTGAGGTATCATCCGATGTTAACCCATTTGCTGAAGGAGCAATAGGCGGGACAATTATCGTTGACATGGATGCGTCCGATACGCTCACAATCACTTTTACCGTCAGCGGAATGGGGGCTACTACGGCGGATATTGTCGGACTTACTGGTTCAAATGATACCTACCTTTCCGTAGTACTGGTAGCGTAGGAGTAAAATGATTATTTTTGGAGATGGAATCACTGTTACAGACATCGAGCATAAATGCCTTCTACACCTAGTAGCAGACCCGGAGGCATGGGTGCTGAGTACAATAACGGAGAAGGCCCGGCTACGCAGGGATACACTGATTAAAGAATGGCAACCCAGACTCTATGCTGACCCTGCCGTAACCGAATTGCCAGCAAATGCCGAACAACTCTGTGAATTAATTATGGCTCGTAGTGATTATCAGACTCGTATCCAACAGGATGCATCTCAAGTCCCAGCAATCTCACCTGCCAGAGCGAATGTAGCGATTTTTGAGGCCACTGAGAGAAGTGGTTCTACGGTGACGCTATTTGAGGACGGTATCAATCTGGCAGATATGGACACAAAGTGTATTCTGGCCTACGTTCAAGACTTGGATGATTGGGTGATGGGAGCATTGCTTGGGCAAATTAACCGGGGCAAGAAGAAGATGATTGCTCAGTATCATCCCATCATTCTGGAGGACTCTAGCGTTACCACAATGCCAGCTACTGAGGACGGATTAGTGGCAATGATTGTTGCTAGGGATGATTATCAGAGGTTTGGAGGCTAATTAAACATGCCATATATATCTAACGTCCACTAAGAAAAATTTGACAGATTGGAGTGGGCATATAGATGTGTTGGTGGGGGCTGGAATAATAATTTTTATTCAAGCCCTAATAAATATATATTTTTTTAGAATTCTTAATAAGATAAATAGAGGGAAAAAATTATTCCGTTCTCTTAGAAGGTGATTTGAATAAAATTAATCTTAGTTTAATTGCATCCGTTGTACCTCTTTTAATAGTTGCTATTGGTCTGATTGGATGGGTTACAACTTTAAGAGGGGATGTTACTAATGCTAAAGCTGAATTAGCTGTAGTAAGGGCTGATATAACCCCACTTCAAGCGGAAGCTAAACAGTGTGCCATAGAGATTCATAATCTGCATGAACTGATTAAAGATATTGATAAAATTGAAGAGGTTGTTGAAGAAGTGGACGTAGCTATCTTTAGATTAAATTCTATCGAAGAATCGGTTAAAGAACATAATCCTGCGATTGTGGAATTGCAAAAATCGTTAGCAATCGCAAATGACCAGATGAAAACTATACTTGCAGACCACGAAATCATGGGTGAAATGCTTTCGGAGATGGGTAGGACTCAACCAGCAGGAGAACGTAGAAGTTATGGGGGATACGGAAATTAGTGGCAGAAATAGACTACTAAATAAATGCTGTAAAACAGCTTAATTTTATTTGAATAGTGGTATAATTATCTTAGGTTTAAATTTTTATATAGTGGAGTAAAGAAATGGTAGATGTAAATATAGACACAGATTTGGCTCAAGTTACTCAACAAATGGAACAACTAATCGGGGAATATAACAAAAAAGATACTGAAATGAAACAGTTAATGCAACAAATACAAAATCTTAGTGGGATAGCCATGTATCTACGGGGAAAAATAGGGGATGAATCCCCTAAAGAAGTTAGTAAAAGTTCTAATAACATAGGAAATAACGAAACTTTAGATACAGCAAAAATTATTAGCGACTCTTAATTAATTTTGGTTGGTGTACATGGTACAAACACAATGGGAGTCTAGACCATATTTTACAGCAGTATGGGTTTGGGATAACTCTGCCAGCGCATATGTTAATAATACTTTAGAGGCCCATTCTAGGAATGGGACTACATTTTCTATTTTTGCAGATGCCAATGATTATCTGTATCTAGGCTCTCAAGGAAAATTTGAGTTTGCTGGATTTTCATTAACAATTGGTGGCATTGTTGATACTCCAATACAGTGGGATTACTGGAATGGGACTGCGTGGACTCAATTAATACAAGAGAATAATTATACATTTGCTCTTAGTGGGGCAGAAGAATTTTGGCATTTAGAAGATTGGGATGCTTATGCATTTACTAACTCAGCACCCCATTCTGCCACCCCACCAGATACTCTACAAAGGTATTGGGTAAGAGGAAAAGTGGCTTCTGTAACAACTGCTCCTACAGTTAATCAAATCTATGCACGACAACGAGCTGCTTACGCTTCTCCTACGGATGTCTCTAATTTATTAGCCTTACCCAATGCTTTTTCTGCTACTACTAGACCTAGTAGAGATACTGTCGAAGATTATATCTATGCCGCTCAAGATTACATAGATAAAGAAACACGTAAATCGTGGCGTATGAAATTTAAGGTAGAGGAAGAGCATGATTTTATAAGGTCTGGATTTAGATTGGTAGAAGCATACCCTGAAGAAATCACTCAATTAGAGATTTGGACAGGTAGTCAATATGATACAAAAACGCAGGGAAGAACAGGAGATTATTTCTTAGTTAAAGATACTGGAATGGTACACTACGCTCGATTTTTTATATTACCAGCACGTATACAAGCATATTCGGGTAGTGCATGGGGATATGGTTGGGGTGAATTTACCTATCCTGTAAGAGTTTCTTATTTTTATGGTGGAAATCAGCAAAGTCACAGTGCTGAAGGAGGTATTGTTTGGGATATTTGTAGAAAATTAGCGGCTATTGATGTATATACGAATCATGATTATACTATTTTAACTGTGGCTGGAAGTGACCGTGTGGCCTTAGATAGGAAAATAGACACTTGGAAAATGGAAATTGAAGAAAGGCTTGTACGACTAGAACGCTGGGAAACGATGTAATGGCATATACAGCAGAAGCAGTTCCTGTAACTATAATTGAATCGCTATTATTTACCCATTGGGATACCAATTCAGGTAGTATTCCCAAACCAACAATGGTTGATGTGAATAATGCTACTGACCCATTACGAGCAGATTTAATAAATACTGGTGATTATTTATTATTAAAAGCAGATACCCCTACATTTGAGGAAACGCCTATTGGAACATGGGTCTATGGAAATCAAAGACATAGCGTTCTGATAGAAGTATATACTGCTCAGAATCGACAGCGTTTATACGACCTCCAAAAAGAGATACGAAGAGTAATTCATGCTAAAATGCACTCTGTAACAGAATTTCAACGGATTCAATATAGAAGCTTCAATGAACTTGTACAAGAATACGTGAATATTTGGGGGGGCAGAATAATTCTTGAATGTTTGAATAGTTCTATATTACTCAATACAGAAACTTAATAGACAACTTCAAGAGTAATCTTATATAATGACATCAGCATTTTATTGTACTATCTGTAGTGTTCCTGAAGAAAGTACTCTAATAATTCATAGAAACGGTAAATGTCCAAAAGAACAGAAAACCCACGGATTTCATTTTTGCCCTAGTTGTGGGTATAAGTTAAGTTCAAGTTTAGTTTCTAGCACAGAAGAGGAGAAGATAAATGATATGAATATGAGGTAATAATAATGGCTATTTATCGAGCAGAACAAGCCCGTGTATCATTCGCATCAGAACCGGGGCATGGTGGATATACAGATTATATTTCGGCTTCAACCCAATCAGGTTGGTCAGGAGTCGTAAATGGAGTGGTTATCGCTGGTAGTCGTTCATTTGCATTTGATGGCGGTAGTGGAACTGTTGCGGTAGACCAATATATCCGAATAGGAACCGTTGGAACTGCTACAGACGGTGGATTCAATGCGGAAATACGCAAAGTAACCAAAGTCGATGGCGCAACTGTTTATGTTGACCATCCATTTGGGTTTCATCATCTAGATAATGAAGTTGTTTCTCAAACTACTATCGCCAATGCTATAACTGGAGATTCCCTCCTAACATTTCTCCCCGGTATCTATGATGCAGTAGCCTGTCCTGATTTAACTCCTGAAATCACTCCCTTTTATTTCCTCAATACCTCTAGCAATCGAAACTGGACGTATGCCTATCGTGGAAGGCAAACATTTAATGGTTCTATTGCTAATATGATTCTTCTAAACGGATTCCCCATAAGATTTCCAATTGGTTCTGTGGCAACTACAGGAACTGATGTTGGAAGTGGTGGAGGAAGTACTCTAGATGGAGCAACTTATAAGGGTCAGATAGAAGTAACATTAGCATCAGCTACTAGTTATGCGGCTGGACATAAAATTCAAATAGATACAGGTAATAATTCTGAAGTCAGAGAAATTATATCTATAGCTTCCACTAAATTTAGATTAAATTATCCCCTTATGATAGCCCATGATAGTGGAGTTACCTGTAATCAAGTTACAAATCCATATACACATACTATCATAGAAAAATCTGAATTGGATTCAGTTGCATGGAATGTGTTGTTCCGTGATTCTAGTGAAACCGCAGCTAACGATTTTATCAGACGGTATGTTGGTGGAATGGTAGGTAGTGCTACATTTTCCGCTGATGAGGGTGGAATGTTACGTTTCTCTTGGGGCGGTGTAAACTTCTTGGATATGGCTCATAATCAATATTCTATGACTGGTGTAAGTGGTGAAATTGCTAAAGCATCTCGTGCATTAATTGACCCTACAGTTGAAGCTGGGGCAACTGCAAATGTTGGTATAGGTGGAGCAAGACCTAGAAGTGGGAGTGACCTTGGAAATGCAGTTTACCCAACTACAGAACCATACTATTTTTCACAGGGAGCTTTATATTTCTTTGGTGTACCATTTGCAAGAATTCGGTCATTCTCAATAGATATAAATAATAACCTTGAGCCAAGATATTATCTAAATGATAGTGGAAGAGGGAGAGTAGCAACTGAGTTTCAAGAACAACGTCGAAATTATTCGATGACTGCTGCTATTGCGATGGACGATTCTCTTTCAACAGGTTCAACTACCAGAACTTTATGGAAAGAATTGATACTAGAGGGCAATTATGGGGCTGGTATGCAAGGATTTGATGTGCATATGACCTTCACTCGTGGAGCAAATGATACTATCGTCATTAAATCTCCCAGCAATGCTACCACTTCAAGTGGTGGGGCTGGAACAGGATTCGGGGCGCAAGGGTGTTTCATTACTGGCGCACCCCATCCAGTAGGAGGTGATTCACCCATACAAATTGATACAACTATCCTAATGCGTGATTTGAGCATAGTTGTTACAGATAGCGAGGCAGTATACCCGTAAAATACAGGAAAATAGAAGGAGAGATACAGTGTCTACATATGAAAAACTTCTTGTTGGAAGACAAGTTAAGGAAATTATTTTAAATGTTACATCAGAAGATGGAGAATTAATAGAGATACCTCTTAAATTAAGGGGTCTTCCGTGGAGTCTAAAAAATCAGAAGATTAGTTTAGCTGTTACATGGGGTGAAGGGGGTCAAACTTCATTTGATGGAGATTATTATATAAGAGAATGCTTGAAGTGGATGATTGTGGAAGCACCGTGGGGCGAAACTACAGATTCATTTCTTGCCCAATGTGGCCCTGAATTGGGAACTGCGTTAGAGAATTTAGTTCCAAAAGCATTTGTTGATACCTCTACTATATCTACGGATGAAATAAAAAAAGAGTCTATCGAATCTTCAGAGGAACCGACACCTCAAATATTTCAGGGATAGAGCAGTCGGTTTATTCTTATTATTTAACTTTAATCCATCTGATGAAAATGGGACTACCATACGATTCGATAGTGTCAATGGATGATTCGGAAATACATCTAATACTGGGAATTGAGGGTGCTATGAACGAGGTTAGCAATGAAAATTCTCAAATGCAAGCAGACTTACATAGGAGCCAGATGAGTTCATGACAACTGGTGGTGGAGCCGTTGGCGGTGAAATATTTGTCAATATACGTACTGAGGGTGGTGGAGGAATTCCCGGTGCTGGTGGTACGCCACGCCCTGCTGGTGGTGGTGCGGCTCCTACTAAAGACCCAGCTATGTCTATGCTTAATGATGACCAAAAGAAACAGCTTGAAAATGCTAGACAAGAAAAGAAAGCACTGAAAGAATATCAAGACTTTCAAAAATTAAAGGGCAAAGAAAACCAGAACGAACTACTAAACGAACTCCAAAGAGCTAGAAAACAAGCTACAATGGTGGCTGGTGCTGTTACCACTGGAATGCTTGCCAGAAACTCTAAAATCATGTCCACTACAATGGGTTCTCTAAGTTCAATGTTTAGCGCATTCATTGATATTTTCTTGATGCCATTTATTCCACTTATTATCCCTGTATTAAAATATATTGCTGATTTAATACCTAGATGGCAGAAATGGACTCAGGATTTTGCTGATATGTTCAAAGAAAGTCCTTTAGAGGCTTTAAAATGGGCTGGGGAACAGCTATTAGAAAATTCTAAGAAATGGGGAATTTCGCTAGGGGCAATGTTTGGAATATCTGAAGAGCAAATGGAATCATTTTATGCAAAGATAGGGGAAGGTTGGGAAACAGCTAAAGGATGGTGGAAAACGAGTGTTGATTATGTCAAAAAAACTTGGGAGGCTTCTGGTGGTGATGTAGGCGAATTTATCAAGATAGTACTTAAAGATGCTTGGTGTAAAGTAATAGAAATGGCGGTGGCTGGATGGGAAAAATTCAAGGAATGGCAACCAGAAGTAGCAGCTAATATTTCAAGTACATGGACAGCAGTTGCTAGTTATATACGAGAGCTATGGGAAGCAGGTGGATGTTCAGTAATAGGATTCTTTGCAGAAGCTGCTGGGCGAGTAGGGGATGTATTAATTCAAGGTCTTTCTTGGCTGTGGAAAGAACTAAAACCTAGATTCTTTGAGGTTGCAAAGGATATTGGTTCGGCAATAATGTCTGGTCTTTCTTGGTTGTGGAGTGCTGAAGGTGGGGGAATGAAAGATAGGTTCATTTCTATGTGGAAATGGATTACAGATAATGTTCTTGCTTCTATAGGAAATTATTTAGAGAAAAAAGCAGGGACTAGGTTTGGTCTACCACACGCAGGTTTCCAACAACAGGGAGAAACTGTTTACGGACGAGGCGGTTTGTCTTATACTCCACCAATGAATATTGGTGGCCCAGCCCTTGAAACGATGGGAAATAGAAGTTTATGGAGAGTTTCACAGGGGCTTAATTTTTCCAATGAAGCACGAGCTAGAGCTAATATGAGATGGAATTATGAGAGGAATGTTTTTTCAGATGCTAATCTAGATAGAATTGCTGGTGAAATGACCGACGCATTTCCCGAAAGTGCTAATGCGCCACAGGAAATAGCTAATATGATGCAAGAACAGATGATGAAAAAATATGGAGCTGATTTAAGAGAATTAGAACTAAGAAGAGCACAAGATAAGTGGACATTCGAATTTATACTCAGAGATAAATTTGCTGGAGCTAGTAACTTAGATGGTTCATTCCCGTAAAGAATGGTTTGGTTATTAAATTAATATGTCAAAACTCCTTGGTAATGCGTAAGAATATATGGCTTTAGATATACAAATACAGAGAATAACAAAGGGTGCAAACTCTGCTGCTTCTACTATTCATGAACAATTTAAGATACAATCACAAGATTTTAATGTCTCCTATGATAGAAGCCCTATCTCAGCACCAATGCCGGGGGGAGCAGTTCTTCTTTTTGATTTAGGTCAGACTAGAGTTAATATATCTATGAGCGGTATAGCGGCTGAAACAGGGACTAATATTACTGAGGGGGGGATTATGATAGCCGATAAAGACGATATAGAAGCTCTTGCAATCACTCAAAATTGGTGGAATGGAATTATACGAGTAGTTGCTCTTGGAGATGAATATCAAGTCGTAATATCATCAGTAAAATTAGCGTTATCCGCACCTGTTATAAACAGATGGACGTTTAATATATCCATGACAGGTAAATTAATGGAGTATTAGGATTTATGCCAGCAAGTGTTTTAGAATATTGGAGTGGTTCTGCATGGGTTGTAGAACCTAATTTAATACGCTTTACATTAACTGATAGGTTACAAGAACCTATGGAATTGGATGCGTTAATTTCCAATTTCAGTGATACAGCATTAAATACTAAAGAATCTAACTACGGTAAATTTATGAAAGTTAGATTAAAGGAACGATTCTCCAATAAATATATTTTTTATGGAAAGGTACTAAGAACAACACCTTCTAGAGATAGCCACTATGGACATTCAGTTAATATTCTCGCCTTAGATAATTTACGTGAATTAGCTACAAAGACAGTTGATGATGATATTACTGGACAAACCACTCGTAGCGGTTTAATTAGCACAATCCTTTCTAATAATACATGGCCCTCTAATATAACAGTTAATGATACTACGAAATTCAAAACATCTACAGCTACGGAATCATCTGGAGTTTTAAATAAAACTTTTACAGGGGATAGAAAAAAACTCCTTGATATAATTCAATCTATTGCTTCATCAGATATTAATGGGTCTATTTTTGGGTATGATTTTTACCTAGATACTGAATTTAATGGTAATACTCCTACCCCAGATTTCTTTTATTATCCCAGAGGAACCATACCTTCTGGAACAATGCCAGCTAGTGGATTAACTCTTGAATATAGTGGTACTGAATCTGACCAAGTTATGCCAATAGCTGGAGATTATAATTTTCCTAGACAATCCAGTGAATTAAAAACTAGGGCAAAAGTTCGTTGGGTAGATGACGAAGATAAGCCTAGAAAAACAGACTGTATCTTAATAAATCATGGTGCTACTAGTGGTGGTAATTTTGCTATTGGTAATACTATAACATGGTCTGGTAGTGGCTCCGCTGACGTTTTATTAGTCGGGAGTAATAATAGGTGGTTACTAATTGGGCCAGATGCAGTCGATGTAGATGATAAAGAAAGTAACAGCAATTGGTTAAACTCTATTTCTGGACTATCTATCAGTAGTGGTGGAGTTTCGGCTACAGTTAATTCAACCACTAGTACTCCACCGGGTTCTCTACGGGAATCTATTGAATCCGAAGCAGAAGTTATTCTTCAATCATACGATATATCTTCAGAGCGAGATGCTGCTATTTATGCTGCTGGTGTTTTATATTCTGCTGGCGATACTGTTACCAGAGGAGAAATTCACACCTACAGCTTTCCCCAATATACTATAAAAGGGACTCATACAGGTTCTAGTGGAGCATCTTCATTAACAGATTCATCTAAAACATTCACCGATTTAGGTATTTTTAACGGGGATATAATTAAAAATACTGCTGATAACTCTCAAGCTACCATAACCACAGTAGCGGCAACTAATATAGCTGGTACTCTTTCAAGCGGTACTGACAATGATTGGGATAATGGAGATACCTATGAAATCCCTATACCGATTCGTGCAGGACATATTGTTTATGTAAAAGGTATTCCAAGTGGTTCTAGTATAAGTAATCAATCGGTTCTTGTCACAGAAATTGAATACAATGAGGGGCCGGGGCTACAAGTAACCGTAATAAAAGTAGCTATACATTCAGACGGACGAACAAGTATCCCAATATCTCCGCAACGAATTACTCAAGCTAAAATAAATGTATCCGCTGATGTACCATCCAATAATCAAGCAGGAGTTAAATCTCGTAGCACAATAAATTGGACTACTAATATTCTTTTCACTCCTGATGGAACTAATGGACATAATACGGTAGATTGGGCTGCTGGAACCATTTATTTCTTTGATGGTACTAATTTTGCAATCAGTGCTGGAACTACTGGTTCAATGATTTCACCAACATTTATATATTTCTCCAAATCATCTCCTACGGTTCTTCAGTTTACTACTAGCGCACCAATAGCTCAAGGGCCAAATAACATTGTACTTGCTACCTGTGAAGATGTTGCATCAGGTGGAACTGTAACAATTGAAACAACCACTGGTGTGGTGCATAAAAATTACTATTCAATGGACGCTTTATTTGATGGAGCAGCATATGGTCGAATAGCTGTAGGAAACCTATTAAGTAACAATCTTAACCTTGGTTCTGGTAGTTTAGCTGGTGTTCTCACCCTTGATAAAACCGCAGATTCTACAAGTGGGTCAGGTAGAAAAGCAGTAACTACTAATGAAAAAACTGGTGCTGATAGAGGATATAACGGTTTTGATACAAATAGCTTCCTAAGTAAAAGCCATTTTCTCAATGATATAGGAATAGCCTTCCAATCACATTCAGGTACTTCATGGGCTGGAATGAATTCTAATGGTGTTATTGGGATAAATAATAACGTTCTTCAGTTCCAGATTTCAGCTAGTACTGGAGCGGCTGGATTTGGGGGAAATACAGGCTCTGAAGCTAGTCCTACATATCCCTGTACTTTAAGTTCTACTGGACTTACTATCACTGACGGAGCTAAAATACACGTACAAACCGCTGGAGCAGATAATGCTAGAATAACTATTGATTCTGATGGTATATATGGCTATGCAAGTGATAATACCACAGAATTTTATATTACCGCCGGGACTGGTAAGGCATATTTTGCAAATGGAAAGATAGTTGCTGATTGTGGGGGGCTTACTTTAACCTCTACTGGAGATACTGCTCAAATTAAATTTTATAATGAAGACCCAACACCTGTTTTACTGAGTGGTATGTACTCTCTTGGGGATACAACTATTTGGGCTGCTGCTGATGGGAAATCCTTATTAATTGGAGATAATAATACAGGTGCTAACCATGATACTGAGGTAATAAAATTAGCATCACAATATATAGAATTTTCTAACGTGAATCAGGACTACACCACCCCCTACAAATATGTATTTCCTATTTATAGTACTTCGGATTATGATAATTTAAGTGGTAAGTTCTTAAAAGCGACGAAGGGAAGCAGTAGAGTTGTTCACTTATCGTGGGACGATGCTGCTGGTGGGCATACCCATAGCTCCACACTTGCTATAGCGACTGCCGCTATAACTACGACTGGTGCTATAACTGCTAGTGGTGACATAACTTGCGATGACGTAATTGCTGATGATGTACGTGCTGATGACGTTTTTGTTAGTGATGGGGCAAACGCTTCTCCTTCGTATACTTTCACTAGCGGTACAGGTTCTGGATTGCGTCGTTATGATACTGGTGGTTATGAAGGGGTAGTTTTACTTGGTGATGGAAGATTTATTTGTGCCGCCATTAGCAATGGTAGTATTGACTATCTTTGGATGGACGCAACTCTTGATATGAATAGCTTTGACATCATAGATTGTGATGACATAATTTGCGATGATATAGATTGCGATGATATAGATTGCGGTGACTTAACGGCAACAGGAATCGTACAAACCGTTTACCTCAACACCGATAACGTGTCAAGTCATCTCCTACCAACACTTAATGGAACCTTTGATTTAGGGTCTAGCACCAAGATATGGGAGGATTTATTTTATAATAATGCTACGGAAGGGTCAGATGTTAGAATTAAAACGGATATTCAAGATTTAACAAATGCTAATTCGTTAGCCTTTATTGATAGTTTACGTCCAAGGAGTTATAAACGATTAGATAATAAAGGGGAAACTATTGATAGTGTTAATTATGGTTTAGTGGCTCAAGAAGTTGAGGAAGCTTTAACGGGATTGAATATTGATAAAACTAAATTTAGTTTGATTAACTTACCCGATACAGAAACTATTACTCAAGTTATAAACCCTGATGGGACTGAGGCTGAAGTACCAAATCCCAGAGGTTTAAGGTATACACAATTGATTGCACCATTAATCGGGGCTGTTAAAGAACTAAAAGCTAGAATAGAAGTACTGGAGGGCAATTAATATGGCAGTTACAGTAGAATTAACTTTTACGGATGAGCAATGGGCTTTGATTTTAGCACATTATAAAACTAGTACGAGAGATGGTTTAGTAACTACTACGGAAGAATTTGCGGCTTCTAATATAAAAGAAATAGAACGTAGAATCATTAAGGAAATAAACAAAAAATCTTACCAAAATAATAAGAGCGTTTTTTAAGGTATTAATAGAAGCAAGGGTATAATTTATGTCTTTAGAACAATATTATATCCACCACGATATAGCACAAGCAAAGTATTTTCTTCCGTCAGTGTTTACTAGCCCTTCTTTGCTCCAATTGGAAATGGATTCCCTTTTTAAACAAAGTTGGATATTAGTTCCTAATTCAGAGAATACTGTAGATAGTATTTCAGATAAAGTAAAAATAAGGGGTACTTACTACCCCACTAATTTATTAGACGAACCACTCATATTGTGGCGAGATTACAAAGAGAATAAGTTACATTGTTATTCCAATGTTTGTTCTCATGCGTGGTATTCATTAATCAATGGAACTGGAAGAAGTTCCCAAATTCAATGTGAACAACATGGTCGAGTCTTCCATTGTTCTGGAAAATGTGTGTCTCATAAAGGATTTGATAAAAGTCAACTAGGGTCTGAGGTAAATCTTAAAGAATTTGGTCTTGGCGAGTGGGAACAGTTTTTATTCGCCAATCTCACTCCAAATATTGATAAACCTCTTCAACATATTATAGATGAGATAGCCCCAATATTTGAAAATATATCTTTAAAAGAACTTTCAAGAATACCTCACACACAAGAAAATCGTATAGTTCATGGAAATTGGAAGCAATATGTCATGAACTTTTTGGATAGATTTCATTTAGAGTTTATCCATCCGGGGCCGGGGGGATTGGTAGATATGTATGATATGCCCACATATACAACAGAATGTGGTAAGAATATTTTGTTTCAATGGGTGTACACAAAAAATCCAGAGCATGGCATTCCAGTTGACCTTGTACCAGATAGATTGAAACACGAAGAGAAACGAATATTTGCTCTATATTGTTTCGTCTTTCCAAATATGGCTTTTAATTTATATCCGTGGGGGTTGGGGGTATATATGTGGATGCCTACGGATAACCCCTTAAATACTAATTATTATTGGTATCAATATGTGTTAGATGAGGAAAAGTTCCAAAAAAGAAATGACATATGGTTGGCTCAAATGGTTAATGATGAAGATGTGGATGCCATGAGTCGAGCATTCGCTGGTTTGAAGTCTAGTTTTATAGAGAGGGGTCAGTTTGCGATTGATAGGGAAGAAGGGCCACATTGGTTCAGCCAACTGTTGTATACTGTAATGAGAGAGAATACCTTAGAAGTATAGGGAATAGTGTGTCTACTACATACGAAAATGTTGTATATCTCAGGAGAACATATCCTGAGTGGACTCTAGAAGCTATTGGGGATAGAGTAGGCGTCACAAAAGTACGGGTACACGCTATTCTTAAAAAAACTGGGCTTCCTACTAAAGCTATTTCCAATGCAGTCTACTCATGTGGATATTGTCATAAGCTTTTCGCTAAAAAACCTACCCGACGTTTTTGTAGAGAATGCTCCTCTTCTTATCTACTAGCTACGTATACCTGTGATGGTTGTGGTAATTCCTTTAAACGAAAACGCTCCCTACAAGAGATGAAAACGAATTCCCAAGGCCACAAACATATATTTTGTGGTAGACGCTGTTATCATGCATCCCGATTTTTAACTCATCCTGTAGAAAAAAGGTATTTTTGATATTTATTGACAAAATCAATTAAATGGTTTACACTTAGTGTCAACTAATCAAGCAAAGATTAGAAAATATATAGGGGTGACAGTTATGTTGGCACGTAGAAACAATAATCAGAGGTACAATCTCCTTCCGTTGATGGCACACTTCTTTCCCGAATATGGGGTTGAGTCATCTTTTTCAGATGAATCACGTAGTTATGTGATTCCAGTGGATTTAGTTTTCAATGACGAATATGTTACAGTTACAGCGTCACTACCGGGAGTATTGGTGGAGAATGTTGATGTGTCAGTAGAAAATGGAGTTCTGACCATTAGCAACAAGACTGATGTTTTACCCACCGATACGCAAAAGGGGAGTTATGTTCTCAGGGAACGTGTTCAGGGTCTTTCCAGTCGTTCTATCAGGCTACCAAAGGATGCTGATGTAGATAGTGCGGAAGTTTCTCTCAGGGAAGGGGTTTTAACCGTACAATTCAAGAATGGTCATCCACGGCAAGTGAAATCACTTCCAATTTCTACTAAGTAGAGTATAGGGGGATTTCTCCCCCTATTTTTCTATTGACACCTAAATTTTTTATGGTATATTGTATCTAAAGGCACTTTAAAAAGCTACTGCACACCCAAAGCCCCGACACGCACCCTGAAATAGTGGGTCACCTAAAACTCTGTGGGGCAGACCTAGACCTAAACAGAGAGGGTAAGTTGTTTAATAGCAGACCGTGGACGATGGGGAACTGGAGAATAGTAGAGTAATCTACACCTTGGTAAAGCGTCACCGGGGCAAGGCCAGAATTATCTGGATAATCCAAAATGAGGCGGTTAAAACCTCAAATTGTTCCCAAAAACCTGATATAGCAGTAGCCTTTTTAAAGGAATATAAACTCTTTGGTTTTTCGTCAGGTTTTACAGGGGGGAACCTATGGTTAAAACCATATTACCTTAATTAAAAAACTAGCTACTAATACTCAGTATTGTATTTTGGTAGCTAATTTTTTAAATTATAGATATTGACAAAATAGTATTTCAGTTGATACTTAAAAATTAGAATTATAGGAACTACAAATGTGGGATAAAAAGAAATGCTGTATATGTAATATAGACTTTGCATTACATCCTAAAGCCAAGACACTTTATACAAAACAATTATGTATAAAGTGTAGAAATATTAAGTGGACTATTCCAATGTGGAATAATGCTATTATATCTGGAAAAAGACCTGTAATATAAATGAAAGTAGAAGTATATAGAAATTTACACAAGAATTGTTGGTCTATAAGAGACAATAAAACTGGTAGAGTGATAAGACATTCAAATAATATATCTTTAAAAGATGCTGAACTAGTGGTTAGGAAATCAGGTAGAGAGAAGGTATTATGTGAAAAGAGAAAAAATGTTCATGCTTTTATAAGAGGTACAATTGAATCTTACTCATACATACATAAGCAACAAATAGTATATAATCCGTACAAATATAAGTCCTTTGTGTTAATCGATTCATCAGAACCTTTATTTTATGCAGACCATATTTATTTGAATGAGAAAGGAGAAGTTTGGAAATGACAACTGAAAAAAGAAGGGGCAGACCTAAAGGAAGCAAAAATAAACCTAAAACATATAATCACGAATCCATTCAGAAAATTAAAGCTACCGTACCTGAAGAGTCTACTATAGTTAAAAAACGTGGAAGACCTCTAACTGAAGATAAGAAAAATTTCATTCCTATTGATTCTGATGAAATAACTTTAGATATGTCCATTATCAGTAAACATATGGAAACTGGTGCTAAAAATTACATCAATTTAACTAAAAATTTAGAGCTACATCCCTCAGACATCCCTATATTTGCAAGTTCTTATACTAAGTCGTATAATCACTCACCGGGATATGTGATAATAAACCCTAGAAATTACCATTTAATCTCTCACATAAAGAAAGAATTTCCTGATATTGGGGTAGGTTATTGTAAAGGAACTGCTTTATGGGAGTTGGTGTTTTGTTATAGTTGACGTTTGAACCTAACTTCACTACAATATATACTAATTACCTTGCTAGGTAATAATTTTAGCTCACAATGTTTCTCGCTAGGAGACACTATTATGGTAAATGCTGGTGATAAATATACCCAATTAAAGTATCGGTGTATGAATTGTGACACACGATTCATAATTTGTACTACAACTCCTGAACTCTGGTCATCAAATTCAACTACTTGTCCAGATTGTTCTACCATTGGGAACTTTATAATTTGGCGTGAACTCAAAGACGGAGAAATCATTCAGGCTGTGCCGGGTGAAGGGGAATTAGTTTCTGTATCTGCCTAGTTTAAAAAATATAGTAAGTTTAAGAGTGTAATGAGTAAAATTATTGAATTAACCTGTCCAAAATGTAATGAAAAACGTATGGGGTCTAAAAGAAATAAATATTCTTCCTCTTCTGTAATTTGCAAGAGATGCTGTCTCCTAAAGTCTAAAAGTGAATTTAAACTGGCTGGATATGGACGAGTAGCAGAATGATTAATAAAAATAGAATCTATTGACATATGTATTTTTTTAGTTTAGAATAATAAAAATAGAATTAGATGAAGGAGAGAAAAACATGCCAGCAAATTTAACAGTTAATGACCAAGGCCAAGCGGAGATGTTTTATACTGGGAAAGCCCCGTGGCATCGGATGGGAACTGCGGTTGAACATGCTCTTACAAGTGCTGATGCTATTACGGCGGCACATATGGATTGGAATGTACTGACCACCCCAATTCTTTATCGAGCTAGTTACACAAATATTCCTCAAGAAGTCCCTAATAAAGTTGCTGTAATTAGGGAAGATACTGGTGAAGTTTTCACAATTGCTTCTGATAGATATACTCCACTACCCAATAGGCAAGCGTTTGAATTTTTTGACTCTGTAGTTGGTGCTGGTCAAGCTATTTATCATACGGCTGGTACTATTAACGGTGGTCGTAAATTTTGGATTCTGGCTAAACTGGATGGAGAACTAAAAGTTACCAATGAAGATATTCTTCACAAGTACATTTTGCTTGGTTCTTCCCATGATTCATCAATGCCATTATCAATGATGTTTACCACTGTGCGAGTTGTTTGCGACAATACGTTTTCCCTAGCACTAAATCTAAACTCTACTGAAAATGAGATTAGATTCACAGCAAAACACACTCCAAATATTTCTCAGAAGGCGGTCAATGCTAGAAACACATTAGACCTAGCAAATGCTTATTTTGAGGATATGATGGTTGGGGTCAATAATCTAGTGGAACAGGAATGGGATTCATACGATATGCAGAGGTTTGTATATACCCTGTTTGACCTAGATGCTGAAAAATCAATTGATGAACAGCGTAGGGGTAAATCTTACTCCGCTGATAAAGTACTTAATCTATTCTCCACTGGTAGAGGTAATGGATTGACTGGTGTGGCAAATACTAAATGGGCCGCTTTCAATGCTGTCACTGAATTTGCTGACTATAATCGCCCTGTTGGTCATAGAGTAGATTCTGGCGAAAGCCCTACTCTTGATGTTGCGGATAAGCGTCTAGATGATGCGTGGTACGGGCCGGGAGCCGCTTTGAAGCAAAGGGCTTGGGATTTGCTTACTGTAAGGTAATCTTTTTCCCATGTTCTTAGACTCATGGTGTAGGTATAGTTCACCTACACCATGAGTCTATATTTTTGGGGGTATATCACTAATAAATGATACAGATTGATTACGATTGCCCACATTTTGTCTTAACCTTTCCATATAATCAATATGACCTTAAAACAGTTCGGGAATTACCATTACGAGATTGGGTTAAATCTGATAAAGTTTGGAAAGTACCTCAACTAGCTGTTAAGACACTTGATAAACTTTCTGCTCAATGGACAGACGAAGCCCAAGCTGTAAGAAAATCTGTTGATGATGGTCTGATAGAGTTGATTGGGTATAAATTTGATGACTCTATTAAAGAACAGAGTGGTTCTCTTCTACGGCCCTATCAACAGATAGGAGTTAATTTTTTATCTAAGGCTAAAAAAGCACTTCTTGCAGATGAAATGGGATTGGGTAAGTCTCTCCAATCTATTAAAGTGATTGTAGACGCTAAATTGAACCGTAATCTTATTTTGTGTCCCTCAACACTGAAATTGAATTGGCTTAATGAGTTTGAGAAGCACTTTGGAATCAAGGCTGTGGTTATTTCGGGAACTAAGAAAAAACGTACTAAACAGTGGTCTAATAAAAAAATACGTTACGTAATCGCTAACTATGATTTGTTGAGACTCGATTGGGAAGTCATTCCGAAAGAGTGGGATTCTATAATTGCTGATGAGGTTGTTTATCTCAAACACAGTACATCGGCACGAACTAAATTAGCGAAGAAATTACAAAGTCCTATAAGATTAGCTTTATCGGGGCTTCCATTGGAGAATAATTTAATGGAGTTCCAGTCTATAATGGAATGGGTTAGGCCCGAAATTGTACCCTCCGCATATAGATTTAAGCATCGATACGGTGTGTGGAATTATGGAGGTAAGTTAATCGGCTATAAAAATTTAGATGAACTCCATATGCTTACCAGTCCCTTTATTTTACGGAGAACAAAAGACCAAGTTCTACCTGAACTTCCACCGAAAATACATACTGACTTTCCATTGGAGATGACTACGGCAGTCTCTAAAGCCTACGATACTATTAAGAATGATTTTATAAAGTGGCTGAAGGGCGATGGTAAAGAAGCTTCAAATGTAAGTGTTTTAGAACAAACTATCCGTTTAAGGCAATTTGTTGAATTTCCTGAGAGTGTGGGGTTCACATCAGTTCCCAATTTAAAATTGGAGTGGGTGAAAGATACGTATCAAAATATACCCAAGATAGTTATTTTTACGTACTTTAAAGAATCTGTTAGATTACTCCAAGAAGTCTTTGACGCTCAGTTTATTTTGACAGGGGATACGCCAGTAGAAGAACGATTCGATTTGATTGAGAGGTTTAATGCAGAACCTACTGGTATGTTGATTATGACTGATGCTGGACGGTTTGGGCTGAATGTAACGGGTTGCTCGACAGTTATAAATTATGGAAATTATTATAATCCTGCAACGATGGCGCAACGTGAGGACAGGTTGCATAGATTAGGTCAAACTGATACTGTACATGTACTGAACCCTTATTTAGTAGGTACTGTGGATGAGGGTATAAGAAATATATTTTTGAAACGGGCTAACGATATTGAGGATTTTATTGAGGGTTCTGAAAGAGTTAGCATAGATAGAATGAATAGAACGGACTATGAAAGACTTGTGGTAGGGGGTTAGAATGATATTAAGTGATAGAGACATTAGAATTGCTATAGAGAGCAAAGAGATAGAAATATCCCCTATGCCTTTTGATGATGCGTTTCAACCGTCATCTATTGACCTACGATTAGGAGAGGGGTTTCTTTCCATTAATGGCACTACGTTAGGTGATGAGACACTAACTGTGCAACCAAATTCATTTGTTCTTGCGTCTACCCTAGAAAATATTGAATTGTCTAGTAGTTTAGTTGCCAAATTAGAGGGCAAATCTTCTATCGGGCGAAAAGGTATTTTTGTTCATGTAACGGCTGGTTATGTTGACCCCGGTTGGAAAGGAAGATTGACTCTTGAGATTTATAATGCTTCCTCTGAACCATATGTCTTACAGAGTGGTAATAAGATTTGTCAGATTAGATTTATGAGACTCTCTTCACCTGTGGATAGAATGTATGGTGACCCTGCTCTAGAGAGTCATTATCAAAATAGTGAGGGTACACAAGCTTCCTATGCCGAAAGCAGAAAGAAAAAGTAAAGCTAAATCTCCAGATAAGTTTACCTCTAGGGATGTATTTGATTATTGGGGCGAGTGTTACGAAAAGTATTTTTCAACTAGTTATAATCCGCATGGATTTATTGGTCATGAGTTACAGCAATTAAAAGAAGCTATTGCTTTATATGAGGTATATCCTGTACTATTAGCAATAGAATCTGGTGTATTAAATGGAGAATCTTCTTTGGTATATTTTCTATCTCGATTAGAGGATTATATCCCATCTACTGAATACCCTAAATTACATTATTGGGTTCGGAGGAAAGGTGGTGTAGAGCAAAAAGACATATTGATGGATTTAATTTTGTTAGAATCTCGTTGGATTCCAGACCCATTGGATACTCGTAGAAAACAAGAGTTAGCTGAATCCTTAAATTCTTGGGTGGAGAAAATTACGTTATGAAGAAAATTGTGAAGCCGATTGAGTTGGTTATACCGTGGCTACCAAAAGGTATAGATGCGATTACGTTATGGCCTTTTATTTTTTATCGCAAGGGTCAGGCTGAGAATATGGCATTGCGAAGCCACGAATATTTTCATTGGTATCATGCTACTAAATTTGGGGTTGTGCCTTGGTATCTCACGTATGCATTTTTGATGCTTGTTTATTGGGGTAAGCCAAGTTCATCCCATCCTCTAGAAAAACCAGCTTATGCTGAACAACGTGAAGTTGAGCAATTAATTAAGTCTCACAAAAAGACCAGTGATTATTTAGAGAATAAATATTTTATCTAATATGAGAGTGAAGAATTGGAAAGTTACGGTTTCATAGAATCAGGGACTATATTTGGGTTAACCAGTTTATCTACATTAAAGGAGCTAAAATATACCTCAAAAGATTTTTCAGTACATTCTGATGCATTAGATTTTGTCCTTGATTATTATGACTCGTATACGGAATTTCCGTCATCAGGACTTCTAATTGAGAAATTCCCTGATTTAGATTCTACGGCTATAGATGCCTCTCTAGATTATTGTTTAGATGCATTTCGCAAACAGGTCATATATAGAAATGTAGTCGAAGTTATCAATCAGCATAAAGGTCGTTTGACTGATGACCCTGAATCAGTTATAGGTTCATACCTAGAGGGTCTTGAAAAGATAACTCTTCAGCATGATGATGACCTTTTGATGTATGATAATGGGTCAGAAGACCGTCTAGAAGATTACCAGCATAAGAAATCTCAACGTTTATCTAAATTTGGGATAATTGGTATACCTACTCCTTTTCGGACAATTAACAATACTGGTGTTGGGATGCAACCCGGTGAAATCTATTCTGTTTTTGCTCGCCCAACTGTTGGTAAAACTTGGATGTGCTGTAAATTTGCTTCAATCGCTTCCATGTGTGGGTACAAGACGTTATTCGTATCTGCTGAAATGCCAGTAAAAGAAATTATGATGAGATTGGATGTTATATCCGCTAATGCTATGAAATATCGTTTCACTCATGATAGTCTACGTACTGGTAGTGGCTTGGATGAGGTGGAGTATAAAGAGTTCTTGTCCAAACTCAATCAAGAGAATTTGTTTGTTTGCGATAGCATTGACCAATCTACAGTGAGTCTAGCTGGTATATCTAGCTTGGTTCGTAAACATAAGCCCGATTTGATTGTTTTGGATAATATTGACCTAGTGGGTGTTCATGCATCCGGTAATCAACCGCTATGGGAGAAAATGCACTCCCTTTTCTATGGTATGAAGAACATTTGCCTTGTTAATAAATGTTCATGTATTATTTCTACTCAGGCTAACAAGGGTGGTTTCGACGTTTTTTCCCCTCCACAGGCTCACCATGTCGCATTTGGGGATGCTTTGATTAGGGCTTCAGATGTTGCGTTCTCTATGTTTTGTGTTGAGGATAATATTGGTAAACGTAGGCTTCAATTTCAAAAAGTTCGGAATAGTAGCTTAACTAATGATAAGGTCACACTTGATTGGAATGTAAATATAGGGCTAATCAAAGAAGAGTAATTTATGTATTGTGTTTTGTTGAAACATCCGGTATAATATTGTAAATGATTTCAGAAATGAGAATGAATAGAGATTGGGGAAAGGCATTAATTGAAGCGGGATTTGATGTCCCAAATAACAAAGTACAATTCAATATTTCTTGTCCGTTTCATGGCCCTGATAAGCATCCTTCGTTGTCAGTTAATTTATTATTAGGAAAATGGATTTGTCATACGGGTTGCGGAAGCGGTTCAATTGCAGGATTTCTTTCCGATTATTTAGAGATTAGTTTGATTGCAGCAGAAAAATTAGCCTTTGATGATTCTATGCATGAGGTTGACTTTTTTGATGCTATAGGGGATGATGATGGAACTCCGATTCCAGAAGTTATTATCCCTTATGATTCATCTTCTGTTCCAGAATGGATTTTTGATAGGGGATTCACCAAGGCTTCTCTGAAACGCTGGAGATGTGGAATCAATCCCAATATGGGGTCATTAGTAATTCCGGTAACGGATTCGTTTTCTAGAGATATTGGTTGGATTGAGAGGCATAGGCCAGATTCTACTTTTCGGTATCAATATTCAACAGGACTTCAGAAAAGTAAAGTTCTTTTTGGGTTACCTCAATCTCGCACACATAAAGAAAAATTTTTGTGTATTACTGAAGGGGCTTTGGATTGTATTTGGCTTGACCAACATGGGTTTCCATCGGTAGCGTTGTTGGGTGTGTTTCTATCGAGTAATCATAAAGAGATATTGAAAAAAGTAGGAGTAAGTGAAATTATATTATGTTTAGACAATGATGAAGCTGGGATGAAGGCAACCGAATATGTTAGTCGAGAAATTAGTTATTATTTTCCAGTTAGTCGAATAACATTGGATGGTGTTAAAGATGTTCAAGACGTTAGAGATTCAAACAAATTGAAGCAGATATTAAATGAGAGGACGGTGCTATAATGGCTGGAATAGGAAAAATAACCCAACGTCGAAAAGATACTGTTAGTAATTTTACTGGTGGAAGAGAGGTTTTTCTGAGGGACGGTGACCAAGTATTGTTGTCCATAATTCCTACTGGAGATGATGGGGATGAACGTTTAACTGATTTTTGGAGACATGCTGTTCAGAGTCAGAATGCTGATGGGGCAACTCGATGGACATATTCCCTCTGTGGGAAATCTGTAGATAAATATTGTGATGTTTGTGCCAGTGGTCAAAGGGCGCAACATCGATTCGCTTTTTGGGTATATGTTTATCATATATTGCATTCAGAGAAAAATCAGGATTCATGGACTGAAGTGAAATCAAAAGCTGGTTCTGATACACAGTATAAAGAAGATGTGAACGGCTTCCGAATGTTCAGTCAGGGATTTGGTCAACGAGACTATCTCTGGAATCAGGTTGTTGATATTTATGAGGAGAACGGCAATCTGAATGATAAAATAATTAGGGTCAGGCGTCGTGGTTCTGGTATGCAAGATACTAACTATTCGATTCAACTCACTGGTACTGACACTGCTATTCCTGAAGAATCCACTGATGAATTGAGTAGATTGGGAAATGCTATGACTTTCTTTACTGAGAGGGAAGAGAATTCACCCCCTAATCACACTAATGGCACTTCTAACATAGCGTCTACCAAAGCTGTTTCATTAGAGAGTTCAGATGATTCAGATTCTACTACTACTGTTGATACTCTAGATGAGCTATTTGATAAAGATACATTGTTTTAAAAATGGTTAAAAATGGTTAAAGAAATTTCTAAAAATGGCCCTAAATATTCTGATACTCTTTTGAAGGGGATGGAATGTTTGTGGTTAGGTTTTCACAGTGATTCCAATTATTACCTAACCATGCCTCTACATAATGATTTTTTTCAAAAACGGGTTTTGAATGGACGTATTGGTACAATAAATCAAGCTGGTTTATATGGTGCTGAAGTTGAGTTTCCAGTAGATAATGAACGAGGATTTGTTAGATTGAATCTGAGCGTTAAAGAATTGTTACCTATGACAACTCAACAGAGGGATATTTTAAGAGAATCTATATTAGGAGAAATTATAGTGAGTACTCAGACAAACAAAGTCACATACAGGTGCGTAGAAACAGGTTGTTCTTTTATTGCTGCTTCTCCGCAGGGGTTAGGGACGCATAGAGTAAAGACCCATAATTTGCAACCTCAGAAACGAGGGGGATTGAGGGTTAAGGTTAGTAGTATATCGTCAAAGCCCATTCTGGATACTGGTGATAAAACTACTACCAAAACTTCAGTTTCAACGAATTGGAAGGCCCGGTATGATGCTATGGTGAAGCGATACAATCGTTTAGCCAGTAGGCATGATTCTGTACTAAACACCTTGGAAAAGATTTCCAAGCTAAAAAAACTCTAATTATAGAGATACTTTACAGACATTAGATAGATAGACCCATTTTTTATTCTTGGTATTGCTGGATTGGGAGCGAGTGATTATCGCTCCCAATTCTATCTTAGGTGTTTATGGTCGATGTTATTTCCTATTCTTATGACGAATTAAGCAATATATTTAAACACCAAAAATATATTGCTGTTGATACTGAAACCACTGGGTTGCATTGGTGGCGTACTGAAGTCTGTGTAGTTTCTTTTGCATGGGCTGGAGGTTCTACGGCTTTGTGGATTCCAGTTGCGGAACGTAGGCCCGATAGTCCGATGGCAAGGTTGCTTACTGAATTATTTAACTACCCTACTAATAGGGTTATTTTTTGGAATGCTAAATTTGATTTTCATCATATAAGAAGTACGTTTGGTGTGGAATCATCTTCATGGGATTCTTTTCATGATGCTATGATTATGTGTCATCTTCTGGATGAAAATCGACGCATGGCTCTCAAAGTTAGGGTTAAAGAAGACCTTGGAATTGACCCCATAGAAGAGAAGCAACTAAAGCTCCATATGCGCCGAAATAAATTGACTACGTATGATGAGATTCCATTGGATATTTTGCTTCCGTATGCTGTTAAGGATGCGGAATTTACTTTGATGTTCTATGCTAAATATTTTTCAGATGTACGAGAGTATTTTTTAGAGGTTTATGACCTAGAACGAAAATCTCTTATGGTTTTGATGGAAATGGAACGTCATGGTGTATTGATAGACAGACCATATTTAGAATCTGTTCAAGTTCAGTTGTTAACTGAGTTAGATGACTTGGATTTATCGATTAAGAATTTAATTGGTGATGAGTTAAATATAAATTCCCCTAAACAATTAGCTGATTTCTTCTTTAGAAAAGAAGGATTGGCTCCCATAAAAATGGGTAAGAATCATGAGAGTGTAGATGTATCTGTTTTGGAGCAATTGAAGCATCCGTTGGCAGAACAATTAGTCAGCTACAGGAAAAAGTTCAAATTAGCAAATACATATGTTGCTCCGATGTTAGAGATGTTGGATGATAACGGTAGGCTACATTGTTCCTATAATCAGGTTGGGGCTAAAACAGGTAGAATGTCTTGCTCTGACCCCAATCTACAAAATATACCTAGTGATAGGGAAACTTCATTGATTCGTCGGGCATTTGTTTCGGATACTGGAATGGTATTTTTTGATTATTCGGGTATGGAAGCTAGGGTATTTGCCCATTATTGTGATGATAAAAAGTTACTTAACGCTTATAATGATAATTTAGACCCTTATATTATGGTCGGGGCTTCCATATTTAATCTTCCATATGAGGAAGTAGTATCTAAACTTGAAGCCGGGGATTCTGAGGCTAAGAATATTCGTTACATAGGTAAGACTACTTTTTTATCTACTATCTACGGGGTTGGGAAAAAGAGATTATCTGGTCAATTGGATGTGTCGATGGACGAAGCAGAATCTTTCTTAAAGAGTTTCTTCAAACTGTATCCCAAAATCAAATCTTTTATACGCACTACTAGCGACCAAGCAAAAGTTAATGGACATATATCTACATTGGCTGGTAGATACAGACGATTGGAGTTTAAAGATAATTATAAGGCGGTGAATGCGTTAATACAGGGAACTGCAACAGGTGATATGTTGAAGGCATCTTTGATTAAATGCCATGATGCATTGAAAGAAATAGATGGCTCTCTATCTCTAGTTATCCACGATGAAGTGTCTATTGAGGGGCTATCTACTGACGGTATACCTGTGATAAAATCAATACTAGAAGATTTTAAGGGTTTTAAAGTTCCGATACCAGTTGATGTAAGTGTCTCTGATTATTCATGGGCCGATAAAAAGGAGTTGAGTGGGGTATAAAATATGGATAAGCCCAATTGTTTAGAAGGACAGGCCCATCACTGGATTTTTCCTACTGGAACTGGCTCCACTAAGATTTTTGGGCCTAGAAGGTCTGGTGGTGTGGGTTTTTACGATGCGAGTGCAATTAGTATAAATTATAAACGAACAGCTACGTGTAAAATATGTGACCAAACATATACTTTTGAAAATATTAAAAGTCCTTATGTCAGACCTTTGGACGCTTCAAAGAATGGTAGAAAAAGAAGGGCCAAACATAAGAAGTTTACGAATGATTGGATAATAGAGAGAAAAAAGAGCGAGCGTGAAGCAAAGAAAAATTTTGAACAAGGATAGAAATTTCTTCTCGCTATTAAAAATAAATCTATTGAGGTAAGTAATGGCTAAAATAGCACAAAGTTTAAGTTTTACGTTTAGAGTAGGTCAGGCTTCTAATCAATATTGTAAAGTAAATCTTGAGGTATCTGATATTGATACTGAATTGCCTCTGGATGTTCAATTACAGAAAATTGATAACACTCTTGATGGTATCTGGAAGCATATTCGAGATAGAATTGATAATCAAATTGAAGAAGTTTTAAAGGAACAAGAGGCTGATTAAAATGCCACGAAAAAAGAAAGACGATACAACTCCGTTAACCCTATCTGAATTAGGCACTAAATATAATGGTATTCTTAATGTAGGTTCCTCTGATGATTTTTTGTATGATAGAATTTCATTTGGAATACCAGCATTAGATAAATTATTGGGCGGTGGAATACCTAAGAAACGCCTTACGCTTCTAACTGGTCAATCTAATGCTGGTAAGAGTTATCTGGCATCTCAGGCTGTTGTGAATGTTCAGAAAGCTGGTGGGACAGCAGTATGGCTGGATTCGGAGATGAGTTGGGATTCTGGGTGGATGCAAAAATGTGGGGTGGATACAGATAATATTTTATTGACACAACCTCTTACTGGGGAAGATGCTTTCAACACCATTAGAGATTTGATGATTGATGGTGTAGACTTAATAGTTTTGGATTCCATTGCTGGTCTAGTTCCTTCAGCAGTTCATGAAGAAGATTTTTCATACAATCCTATGGCATGGCAAGCACGATTAGTTAACACTTCTTTACCAAGGCTTTTTCCGCACTTTAAAAATGGAAGTGCTTTGGTTATTATTAATCAAGTTCGCAGTAGCATGGGGCCAGTTTCTTTGGATGCAATGCCGGGGGGAGTGGGACAAGTATTTTTTAGTCATATGATTCTACAGGCTAAACGGTCTGGTTGGATTGAGGATAACAAAGTAAAAGTTGGGTTTGATATTGAAGTACGTTTACGGAAAACAAAGGCTGGTGGTTTGCCATTTGATTCCTGTACCATTCCATTTAGGCTAGATGGAGGATTTGATATTGTTGAAACGTGGATACGTGAAGCACTAGACATGGATATAGTTAAACAGTCAGGGCCGTGGTATGCCTTACCAGAAATGGATGAGAAATTAATGGGGATGAATAATGTGAAAACTTTTTATTTAAACAACCCAGATAAGTTTAAGCTCTTACAGGAATTGGTTGGTGTCTAACGGAATTACCTTGATAGATGTTCTTTCATGTCTTCCTGATGTGCGTTCTTTAGATAATTTACTATGTAAATTTTTAGAGTACACTGAAAAAGACCTTGAGACAGTTGATTTACGTGATGATATTATGGCTCTTGCAGTTGGTTATCAGACTGTAAAGTTATTTGGTTTCTTATCTGAAGTATTTTCTAAGGAACCATTTGATTCTTTGACCGGAAAAGAATTATCTGAGGTTATAAAACACAGTATGGATTATTTTCATAGTCGGCTAGATACAGAGGGAGGTGGTTATGATTACATATGAGTATAAATTTATAGACTTATCTTTGCTGGGTGGTTCTGCGTCAGTCATTGATGCATTTAATGAACAGGGCGGTATTGGGTGGGAATTGGTATCGGTTGTGGGTGGTGTTGGGTATTTTAAACGGTCATCAAATAATGGGTTTGATTCAACAACGGTTTCTGTTAGTGCTGGTGAAGATTCATCTAGTATGACTATTATCACTACTGATAATGTATCGGGTGAAGAGGTTCTGTTGGAAGAGAAAGAACCACCAAAGCGTCGAATTGGAAGACCCCCCAGAGAAGACCGACAAGTCGGGGTTTTGTTAGCAGAAGATTCTATAATGCCTTCACCTGAAAGTATTCAATAATTTGAAACCCCGTGATTTTACGGTTCAAGAAAATAATATAGCGGAAATTCTATCTGACTTAGGTTTACGCTATGAGCAACAATACTCTATAGGCTCTAGAACAGTTGATTTTTATTTGCATGAAATGAACAGTGTTATCGAGGCTGATGGAGTATATGGTCATTTAAGAAAGTCTGATAGAAAAAGAGATTTAGAATTGATGAGTTTGGGTGTAAAGAATATTTTTCATATAAGCGACTCTACTAAACCCAAAATACTTAATACATTGGCAGGTATATTTTGTCAGGGATAAAATCAATACTACGTCAGAGGGAACATAGAGAACCTCTGATAACAAAACATGATGAATGGCTAGTTAAAGAGATTGATAGGCATTTAACCTCTACCTCTGACCAACGACCTCCATCCAAACATATTTTTTATCCTTCGTTTTTAGGGTCTACGTGTGATAGGTTGCTATACTTACATTATAATGGTCTACTTCCAAACCCTAAATTTGATTCTAAAACCCTTAGAATTTTCGCTCATGGTCATGCGACTGAAGCTAGGTATAAGGATATTTTTTCCAAAATGCGAATTTTATCTGGTGATGAAATTCAGACTCGTTATGATAATCCTTGTATTCATGGGAGGGCTGATTTCATACTGAATTTTCCTGAGTTTGGTAGAGCTATTGTTGAGTTGAAAACTATTAATGAGAGAGGTTTTTCTAATTTATCTGTACCAAAATCAGACCATGCTATTCAAATTCAAATATATTTAAACATACTGAATATAGATAATGGGTTTGTCTTGTACGAATGTAAGAATGACCAACAATTAAAGTCCTTTCATATTAAACGGTCTTCCTCTGAATGGGACTCGATTATAGAAAGATGTATTAAAATACAAAATATGACTGTTGTTCCAAAATTAGCTACTATCACACATGAGAAATGGTGCAATTGTTTAGATGTAAAAGAAGAGTTAGAGAATGCTTGAGACACAACAAAATGACACACATCTAGGGGCTGTATTGCGACGAGTTGATTCGTATTTTGAAAAATTAGAACTCCCTAAATTAGAGGCTGATGTAGAAGCCCCTAAAGTCATCTATATATCCGATTTGGAAGATTGCACTAATAAAGATTTAGAAAATTATTTGCTCTTGTTTGGTGGATTTCGTTCTTATTTGGATGCGAAATTAGCTTCTGTTGAGTCTAAAAAAACTATATTGGAAGCGACTTTTGATGAGGGTCTTAACCGTATGCTTTATACATTAGAAGAAAAATATGGAGAAGAGGGGCGTAGAAGACCCAATAAGGAATCTTTACGTGGGGAAGCTATTGCTACTAATTCTGGGTTGAAGAGAACTCGCCAAGAGTTAATTGAGGAAGAAGGGTTATATATTCGATTGTCTGGAATTCGCAATGCTTATAAAAGTATGTATGATGCTGTTAGCAGGGTTGTGGCTTTGCGTGTTAGTAGTCGAGAACAGATTTAGACATGGGGTTCTATATAGGTATAGATTGTAGTTCTCGCTCTGCTCATTTTGTAGTTCTAGATGTAGATGAGAAAATTATTTTGATGGATAAGTGTGTTGATACATCAAAAGATGTAGAAGCACGTTTTAACAGTGTTTGTACTCAATTCAATGATTATATACTTAATCAATTAGATTTATTTGTTGATAGTGTAGCCACAATTGAAAATCCAGTTATGATTCAAAATGTAAAAGCCACTATAACTATCACGAATGTGATAGCTGGTGTTAAGCGAGAGCTTTTTAGAAATGATATTTCGTATTGGGCGGTAGATAATAAGTCATGGAAGAAAGATGTTTTGGCAAATGGGGCGGCTTCTAAAGAAGAAATTTTGAAGTTTGCTGAAATAAAATGGGGTAAGGTTTTTGTAGAGCAAGATTATGCAGATGCAGCTTGCATAGCTCTGTGGGGTCTTGTAAAATTTGGACGAACTAGGGTATAATTTTAAGAATTGTTTTAGTGTATACAAAAATAGAATCCAAATTTATGCTTTAGGAGAAAAGACTATGCTGGGTAATGACGAACTCCATACTAAAATTTTATATCCAGTCACAAGAGTTCGGGCAGGGAATGCTGGTGGTTCGGGGGTGGTTGTGTATTCAGAGCCAGACCCTAAAAAGCCTGATGAGTATATAAATATTGTTTTAACTTGCCAGCATGTGGTTGATGGGGCTATCAAAATGAGGGATGAGTTTGATAGTGTTCTGAAACGTAATCGAAAGACTGATTATTTTGAAGAGGTTGTTGTTGAGATTTTCCAGTATTTGGGTAGCAGACTTATTTCAAGCAACGCTACTACTGGTGATATTATTGCATACGACAAGCACCATGACATTGCAGCTATAAAGTTACATAATCCAAATAAAATGGAACATGTGGCTTCTATAATCCCTGAAAACGAAGTTAAAGAGCTTCGTTTTTTTGAAAATGTTGTGACATGTGGTTGTAGTTTATTGCATGACCCATTTGGAAATATTGGTACAATAACTTCTTTGCGAGAAGTTATAGAGCAAAAGAATTATCTTATGGCTAATGCCCCAGCTATATTTGGAAATTCTGGTGGGGGATTGTTTCATGGTGATACTGGTCATTTATTAGGGTTGACATCGAGAGTTACTGTTACTCAATTAGGATTTGGGTTGGATGTTCAAGCATGGATGAATTTCAGTACGCATCCAGAGCGTTTATATGAGTTTTTTAATGACCAAGAACTTAGATTCCTAGTAGACCCCACAGATGATTTTCATAAGGCAATGTCTAGGAGGTTGGAACGGCGAAAAGACGCTATACGAGATTTATTTTTAACTGATGAGAAGGAAGAGGAAGTGGTAGTTGATGGCTAAGAAAAAAACTGAGTCTAGAGAATGTTGTTTAGATAGTGCTGTGTCGTGTAAGTGCCAGTCTGATGACCAGTGCATAGAAGTCTTGAAAAGGTATTCTAAAGTCGTTTATTGTAATGATGATAAATGCCTGTTTAATGTATCTTTACCTTATGAGTATTTTGTGAATCGTGGTCTAAATCATAAGCCCTTTAAAGATGATTCTTTTCATGGGGTTTGTGGTAGGGCAGATATTGGCTTACGTCTAAAAGAAATTAACGTTACTGAAACAGGTTCTAAAGTAAAGCACTCTAATACCATTTGCACTGTGCGTAGTGATAAGGGATATAAAGGTCATATGGACTTTTCTAAACTATTACAATCTGACGGTACTCCATATGGTGGAATAATACCGGGGCCAGTTGACCCCGGTACTGCTTATGGAGTTCGGTAAGGGTAAGTTTAATGAGGTCACAGACATCTACTGAAGAGGAGCGCAAAAGAGCATTAGAGTTATATCTGGAAGGGAGTAAATCTTTTTCTAAAATGGCTGAGACTCTTAGTGATGAGTTTGGTCGAGATGTGAGTGTAAATGCTCTATATGCGTGGAAACGCAAATATGATTGGGAAGACTTGCGAGCCAGACAGCAAATTGTTGTTGTTCAAAAATTATCTGAATTGGATGAAGATGAAATAGTAGTTGACCAGAAAAGACAACTGGACAGCTATAAATATCTCTCAGATAAAGGTAGGTCTGCTTTAGAGACATTGCAATTTGGTGATGCGATGGAAGCCACTAGAGCTATGGATATAGGTATTCAGGGTGAGAGGAAAGTTCGTGGTGGATTAATCAATTTAGAATTTGTGCAAGAATGTATGTCTATTATTTTAAACCATATTGATGATGAATCCACATTAAAGAATTTAGCTATAGATTTTAGGAAGTTGCTAGTGAAGTATAAAGATTCATAAATTATTTATTGAGAGTGTTCTATGCCCAGAACTTATAAGAAAAAGAATGATACATTAGTTACATTTGAAGATGGCTTACAGGAGATGATAGATACTCTCGATGATAGACAATCTATCGACACTGGGTCTTTTTGGGAATTCACACGAGATATTTGGAGTCAAGGATACGAGCATAAAAATTATTTTGATGCATGGCATGTTGGAGTTATATGTGATGATGTAGATAGAGCAATGGCTGATGGTAAACATTATGTTGGTATACTTCCAAGAGGTCATATGAAATCGACTATCTTGGGGTATGCTTTTTGTGTTTGGCGTATTTTAAATTCTCCTCAAGATACGTCCATACTTTATCTCTCATATAGCGATGGTATGTCTCGCTATCATATTTCTGAGATGAATCGACATATACGTGGAAATCCTCAGTTAATGGACTGGATGACTGACCGTTCTCCTAATGCTGATTATTCGTTTAGATATTTAGTAAATGGTTCACGGGCTGAAGTTATGCATGGGGGTCTTTTTTCCTTTAAGCGTGGTATGCATTTGAATGGCGCACTTGTTTGTGATGACCTTATGCGTGACCCTGAAAACCCATTGAATATTTCTAGCCTTTCTAAAATTGAAGAGTGGTTCTACACTGAAACTCTTTATATACCTAATAGGGGAGTACCAGTAATTGTTTTAGGTACTCCGATGTTACCGGGAGACTTGCTTTTTAAATTACAGGGGGATGAACGCTTTATTTCACGAGTTCTCCCAGCATTAGACCCAATTCCCGGTAGAAGGGTCTTGATGCCAGAATTATATACAGAAGCAGAATTATTGCATCAGAAGCAAATTAGACCGAAATCGTTTGCGTCGGAAATGATGTTAACTCCTTATTTAAGTACTGAAAGTTATTTGAATGATGAAGATATTGGTAATTGTGAAAATGATGAACTTGAATCATTAGACCCATATAAAAAACATGATATAGAAGCTGATTTTACATTTGCGGGATTTGACGTAGGTAAGAAACGTCACCCATCACATTTAGCTATTTTTAAAATTAAAAATAAAGTTATTACTCAAATACACCAATCCTTTTTAGATAACTGGGATTATACAGACCAAATTGCTCATTTAAATTTAGTTGCTGAAAATTTTGATTTGGATAGGGCTTATGTTGATAATTCTAGGGGGGAGTTAGAGGAACGGGGGTTGGGTGCTATTTGGAATCCTCTGACATTTACTTTGAAGCAAAAACGCAGAATGGCACAAGTTTTTGAGGAATATGTGAATTCTGGTAGACTTCAATTGATAGCTGATGAAAGACAACGTTCACAAATAACTTGTGTTAATAACGATTTGAAAGCACCTGAAACACCTCTAGGACATGGTGACTCGTTTTTTTCTGTAGCTATGGCTTTACTTGCTTGTTATGAACAAGAAACTTCTTCTACTTCATTGATTGGGGATATGAATGATTTCACCCCAAAACCAAATGAAAATTCACTTGAACCCAAGTTCGATGAAGGGTATACTAATGAGACTAATGATGAAGTATGTCCTGATTGTGGCAGTAAAAATGCTTGGATTTCAGCGAATTCGCTATGTCTATCCTGCTATGCTGGCTCTCTTTCGTTAAAAAGAACTTCTAATTTAGGGAAACTTGATGAAGAGGTAACGGATTTCCCCTTTGGTTAGACTACTAGTACTATATTTTTTGAGGTTTATATAATGGAGAATTTGGCATTGGATTATGTATCCCCTGTAACTGTGAATGGGTTGCAAATTTTAAAGAGTAGGTATTTTTTAAAGAATCCTGATGGTTCGTTGAAGGAAAACACTCCAGATGAATTATTTACACGGGTGGCGTTTGCTGTTTCTAATGCTGAAGAAGATTCTGAGTATTGGGGGAATCGCTATAAGGAAGAGTTACTGACTCCGCTTATTTTTCTTCCTAATTCTCCAGTGTTAATGAATATGGGAACTGGTGCTGGAACAGGCTCTGCATGTTATGTTGTGAACCTTGAGGACAGTATGAGTTCTATCATGCAAACGGCTTATGATGCTGCCATGATAGAAAAATATGGTGGTGGAATAGGTTTTTCTCTTTCTGATATTCGTCCTAAAGGATTTCCGATAACTACGACTCATGGAAAGGCGTGTGGCCCCATTGCTGTTTTGCGTATGCTTTCTGAGGTAGGCACGATGATTACTCAGGGTGGCAAACGTGATGGCGCACATATGGGTGTACTAGAGGTTTATTCTCCTGATATAGAAGAATTTATTGGTTGTAAGACTACTGAAGGTAAAATTCATAATTTCAATATCTCTGTTGGTGTAGATAAGAATTTTATTGATGCTGTGAAGGCAGATGAATATTTGCATTTGACTTGGCCTATGTGTCGTGAACGGCATCCTGTGAAGACCTCTGAAAATGGTATGGGTCAGTCTATGGATTGGGATACGTGTGGTAGAGTTGAAGGGAAATTAATTCGGGCTAGAGAAGTGTTTTCTAAAATCATTCATGGGGCATGGTTAAATGGGGAGCCGGGTATGGTTTGGCTTGACCGTATGAATGAAGATAACACGACTCCAGAATTAGGAACTATCAAGGCTACAAATCCATGTGGAGAACAACCTCTCCTATCCTCTGAGTCGTGTAATTTGGGTAGTATAGACCTATCTAAATTAGTGGTTGATGGAGAATTTGATTTTGAACATTATAGAGAAGTCATCCAGTTAGCGACTCGCTTTTTAGATAACGTAATAGATGTAAATATTCATCCCACTAAAGAAACTTCTGAGATGAATAAAAAGACCCGAAAAATCGGGTTAGGTGTCATGGGTTTTGCAGATATGCTAATCCAGATAGGTGTTCCGTATGATACTGAGGAATCCGTTGAGTGGGCTATGAAATTAGGGGCTATATTAGAGGAAGAGTCTGATGCTTCATCTTGTCTTTTAGGGAGAGAGAAGGGAGATTTTCCTGCGTTTGATGAAAGTCCATTGAATGTTAAGCATGGTGGGGAATGGGAACATATGCGTAATGCATGGCGAAGGTCGATTGCTCCTACTGGAACTATCTCCATGATTGCAAATTGTTCTTCTGGAATTGAGCCTTTGTTTGATTTGGCTTTTAAAAAGCACAATTTATCTGCTGCACTTGAGGGAGTAGAACTTTATTATATACACGAAGATTTGAAGAATCGTGTTTCTCATCTATTTGATAACAATGGAAATTCTATTGAGAAATATATTTCTGAGGGTCATGATGTTAAAGATTTGCTCTCTGATTCCCATGAGCGAAGTTTATTTGTTACGTCTAGTGAGATTGATTATAAATGGCATATTAATATTCAAGCTATGTGGCAGAATTATATTGATTCTGGTGTAAGTAAAACCATTAATCTTCCCAATTGTGCCACAGAGCAAGATATTTGGGATGCTTATATGATGGCTGGAGATTTAAAGTGTAAGGGAATTACAGTTTATCGTTCAGGTAGTCGTGAACGAGAAGTATTGGTTTCCTCTGTAGGAGATAATACTGGGACTTCTTCTAGTAATGATGTATTAGTTCGACCTGAATCAGTGCAAGGCGTGACTTCTAGGATTACCACAGGTCATGGGAAACTTTTCATGACATTGAATTCTAACAACGGGAATCCATTTGAAGTATTTTCTCAAATAGGGAAATCTGGTCAATGCGATGCGGCCTATCTAGAAGCTATTTCACGATTGGTTTCGTTATGTTTGAGAAATAAAATAATGCCTGAAACAATTCATCAACAATTGAATGGCATAGTTTGTTGTCCTGTATGGAGTGAGGGAACACAAGTTCATTCTGTTCCTGATGCCATTGCTTTAGGGTTGAAAACTCATTTTATTGATATTCATGACGGTGTTTCTATATCTTCAAATGGTAAGCTAGGGTTTGGTAGCACATGCCCAGAATGTGGTACTACAACTGTATTTTCTGAGGGTTGCATAACATGCAATTCTTGTGGTTGGTCTAAGTGTAGCTAGTTTTTACATTAACTATATGTTAGAATATTCTATTATACAGTAAAGGAAAGATAAGATGTTAGGAAGTTCATTACGTCAATTTGATAAACAGTATGTTTGCTCTAGGGATGATAAGGGTACTTGGAGAATAGTAGACCTGTGGCATAAAGAACTAGAGGGTTTAAATCTAGAGGATGATATTCCTGATGACCATCCAGCCATTAAGATTTTAACTGAAGGCGAGTTTCTTGAGTTGATAAATGAGTCTAAACGGCTGGGTATGATGCAGAAAATGGAAGAGTCTGGGGAGTTTTCAATTTCCGCAGATGCATACGATTCAGTTTGTGAGGAACGGGATAATCTTAAAATGGAATTAGAAGAAAATACTACTTCTACAAATACTACAAAAATGTTGGTAGAGGCTGAAGTGTCAGAATCATTTCAACTTGCTAATAAAAAATTAGATACGTTGTTGAAATTGTCAAGTCTTGGGACGTTGAATGATGACTTAACCAAGGCAGTTTTATTATTGGGTGGGAATAGTGAATTAGGTTCTGGTGACTAACAATAATGTGGGTTATGTAAATGAAAATAGCAGAACTTCTTCCTGAATTACCGGGCGTTTTACAGTATCAGCAAAAATTAAATGATTTGTCTAATATAGTTGATTTGATGAAAGCGTCTTCTGATGGGAGTCCTGAAACATATCGAGTACCTTCTCTTGGATTAGACCATGTTGTAAATCAATGGGTGCGTCAGCAAATGGCGTATCGAATGAATCTGGTTCAAGATTTATTTACAATTGCAATGACCGTAGAAGAGATTCGTGGCCCCATTAATCATATAATTGGTGAGGTTTTTAGAAGGGGCATTCAGTGGAAACCAAAATTTGCTGCAAAATGTGAGGCTTGTGAAATAGAGTTTCAGGATTATTTACAAGTTTGTTCGTCTTGTAAAGGGAAGGTTATTGAGCCTGATTTTACTCAGAGAACAGGTGTGGAGAAATTTCTATCTGATTCTAATATTTTTGACCAATCTCTTGAAGAGGTTTTACGTCAATTTTGGTTTGACGTAAATGCCATTGATATTGGGTGGTTGTATATATCGAAGGAATATATTGAGGATGGCCCAGAGGGAGTGAGGTCTAAACCAATTGAGATACGCAGAATACATCCTTCTCTGATTGAATATGATTTAGATACTAATGGGCTTCCAAAAAACTCTCATTGGTTTTGCTTTATCCATAGAGAACAGGTTTATCCAGAGGCTGGAGATTGTGATGAGTGTGGTAGAACATTAGTCCCTGCAATGTATAAAATGTATCGCTATGGGGGTCAGGCAAATGCTACACGAGCAAATAATTATGCTAGTGAGGGTCAAAATATAACGTATTTATTGGACTCTGAAATCATTGCGTGTAGAAAATTTTACACTGATGAATTATATGGTTGGAGTCCAATCATGACTATACTAGACAAAGCCTTGACTTTGGTTGGTATGGATAAGAATCTGTATAGATATTTTTGGGAACGTAATATGCCAGCTAGCATGATAATGGTATTTACTGATGACCCAGAATCTATGCGCCGTGAGAGAGAACATATAGCGTCTAGAATGAGGCAAGACCCTAATTATATCCCAATGGTTGCTGTATCGACTCGCCAAAGTCGTGGTAGAGTTGAGATGGTTAGGTTGTTCCATACGTTGCAAGAAATGGATTATCTTCCGGTTCGTAATGAAATACGGGAAAGAATAGCTTCTCTTTGGGGGGTAACTCCAGCATGGCAAGGTTCTCCAGAAGCATATGGTGGCTTGAGTTCTAATACACAGCAATTGGCCGTAATGTCTCGTGTTGTGGAACATGACCAACGATTATTGGAACAAAAAGTTTTCCCTAATATTCTTGAGGCTTTTGGTGTTACAGATTGGGTATTGGAACTACCATCACCTGAAGAGAAGGCCGAAGCCACTAAGATTTCATTTGCACAACAGAGAGCCAGCGTTGCTAACATGCTTTTCCAGATGGGGTTTGATGTGAAATCTCGTTCTTCTGGAGTTAGTGTTGATGATATTGACTTCTTAATCTCTGGTGAAGCGAAAGCTCCAGACCAGATGGGGGGCATGGGTGGCATGATGGGCGGTATGGGCGGTATGGGTGGTGGTGATATGGGCGGTATGATGGGTGGTGGGGAAGCTCCACCAGAACAAGGTGGTGATGATGGCCCAGCAACTCCTACATTGGATTCTCTTGGTTTGTCATTGATGAAAAAATCTGGTGGGACATGGTATGAACAATTATTACAAAAGGGGTACTTTTCCCCTATTATAAAATCTGTTAGTGATGATGGTAAAACTGTACTTTTTAATAGTGCAAATGATGATTATGAAGCTACATTTATAAACGGCAATTTAATGCATATTGAGAAGTATTTACATCATCATGATGGTCATCCTCCACATGATGAGAATATAAAACATAATTTATCAGCTAATAGAAAGAGTCGAGTTGATACTGCTATGTATGGCCCAGAAGAAGCTGAGGAACTTGATGACGAATTTCTTGGGGTGTAGCCCTCTCTTGTTATCTTTTGAAGCTAAGTTATGGATAGAAAATACTTTTGATAGGGCTTTATTTAATGTGGTTTGGGAAAATGAGGAACCTGTTTCTCTTATTGTCACAGTACATAAGGGAGAAAAATTTTTCTTAAGTAAAGGTACAACACTTGTTGATATTCAACAGGATTTAGAAGAGTGGCAGAATAATGGTTGTCCTATAAGAGAAGTTGAGTAGTGTTTTTTAAGCTTTTTTGGGATGGCTTATGCCACAAATACATAATATTCGGGTCAATAATTCCAGCTATAGGGTTGAAGTAGCAAACACTCCTCACCTCACTAGTCTTGGATTGTCTTTTAGAACGCATCTCCCATCTAATGGAGGGATGCTTTTTGTTTTTCCAGATGAGGTTAATCGTATATTTCATATGAGAAATATGAAGATTCCTTTGGACATTATTTTTATTGGGGCTGATAAACGAGTCAAATGGATTATCGAGAATGCTCAACCTGATAATGAGCGTTTGGTTTCTTTGCGTCCATCTAAATATGTTTTGGAAGTTAATGCTGGAGATGTAAAGAAAAACAGTATCAGTATGCATTCAAAACTGGATACACTAAATAACCCTCTGATAAAGTCTTCAGATACATTAGAAGGATGGATACAGAAGCAAGATGGTGGTGGTGATGGTGGTGGTTTTTCTGGTACTGCACATACATCAGAAGGAACCAATACTTTCACTCGTACATTTGGCCCTAGTAAAGATAATAAAAAACCGTGGGCAGGGAAGAAGAAAAAGAACTGGGCTAAGATTTTAACGTCTGCTCCTGATGAAGAACATATAACTGTAGCCATGCTTAATGAGTGGCTTGAGAAACAAGAAAGAGATATTCCTTCAGAGATGCGGAGAAGGGGATTAGAGCCGAAGACAGGGGATTGGGAGCATCCGTATCGGTGGGTTCGTAGTATCGACTCGTCTACACTATCTCCACCTGAAAAGATACAGTCTATAATCGAATCTGCACCTGATTTGAAACATGTGTTGGATAGTTTATCTGAGGTCGGACAACCTTATTTAGTTGGTGGTTGTGTTAGAGACATTTTGATAGGCAAGGATTGTAAGGACTTTGATATTGAGATGTATGGAGTCCCACAAGATGAATTAGGGGAACTCATACAGAGTAGATTTGGAGGAAGTTCAGAACAAGTTGGTAAGCAATTTGGTGTGTTTAAGGTTGGGGATTTTGATATTTCTCTTCCACGAACTGAGACACAAACTGGGGAGAAACATACTGATTTTGATGTAGTACCAGACCATACTCTTGACCCTATGACTGCTGCCAGACGTAGGGATTTCACCATTAATGCGATGATGTATGATGTAAAAGAGGGTACTATACTTGATTTCTTTGGAGGTGAAGAAGACCTTAGTAATGGGCTGATTAAACATATTGATGATGAGACTTTTGTAGAAGACCCATTGAGAGTTTATCGTGCCGCACAGTTTGCTGCCAGATTTGGGTTTAATATTGACCCATCTACCCAAGAATTAGCATCTCAAATGGATTTATCTAAGCTCCCTATAGAGAGGGTTAACGAAGAATTCACTAAGATGTTATTGAAGTCAGACACTCCATCTATTGGTTTGGATGCTTTGAGTGAGATGGGGGTATTGTCAAGATATTTTCCAGAGATAGCTATTTTGGATGAGACTCCTCAACGTGATGATTATCATGCAGAAGGCGATGTATTCATACATACTAAGATGGTGCTTGATAGGGCTACGGATGTTATAAAGAGGTTCCCTTCAGACAAAGAAAAAATTACTATCATGTTGGCATCATTATGTCATGACCTTGGTAAACCAAGTACTACAGAATACCATTCAGATGGGTCAGTTTCTCAACATGGGCATGAAGCGGCTGGTATAGACCCCACTAGGTCATTTTTATCTAAATTGACCAGAGAGGTTGATTTGATTAATGATGTTGAATTTTTGGTTGAGAATCATCTTCTTCCTCCGAATTATTTTAGGAGTAAAACATCGGATGCTACGTTTAGGAAATTAATCAATCGTTATGGTATGCGAAGGCTAAAACTTTTATCCGCTGTTTCTGAGGCCGATATTCTTGGACGTTTGAATCGGGCCGAAGATGGGGGAATAGAAGAACCCGATAATGATGCTACTGAATGGTTTAATTTGAGATTGGATGAAGTAGCTGAAAAATCTAACCTAACTCTTGAAGGTACTATAAAACCTTTGATAACTGGTCATGAATTGAAAGACATGGGTTTTACAGAGGGGAGAGAATTAGGAGATATTCTCAGAGATATTAAATCTCATCAAGAGACAGGGCAAATAGCTGATTCATCTGAAGCCACTGAGTATGTACGAAATAAATATATGAGTAAGGGTCTTGGTGATTTGGTGGATTGGCTATTCAAAGCTGTATCTTCTGAATCAATAGCAGAAGCAAAGAGGAAAGGTTTGGTTCCTCAGTCTGGTGACTGGATTCGTCCCAAACGGTGGGTTCGGCCTGAAGACGCTGATGTTGTTGTTGAGGAACCAGATGCTCCACGAGTTTATTCGTATGATGAAGTTAAAAAATTTGTGGAAGATAAAGTCTCTATTAATTTTGATTTTAATGAAAAGCAAAAACAACACGGCACATGGGCTGGTAGCGAAGAGTATAAACTTGCCTATGACCAAATTGAGGACATAATAGAAGTAGTTGTTGGCTCTTTTGACGGAGGTGAGGAAGGCCCAACTCCTAAACATGTTTATGAGGGATTTGGGGAACCTAAGAGAGATAGACTACATAGGCCAGTTGGGGGGAGAGAAGGGAAAAGAAATATACCTAAATGGCAATTAGATAGGTTTATAGGTAATTTTCAGTTAGAGTGGGATGAATCTCCCGGCGATTCCGATATGAAAACGAGAACAGGTGGTGAGTTTAGTGGGGTTGCTGCTCATTGTGATGTAGATAGTAATATAGTTCTTTGGAGAACAAAAAATCATGTTACATATGGGCAACAATATCCTGCTACAAGACACCAACATCTTGCTGAAATTGTGGTACATGAGTTAGGTCATGCTATAGTTTCTGATATGAGAGATGATGTTCCATCTTGGGTTACGGCGCATTTACGAAATGCTTATTCTAATGCTGTTGAATCAGGAAAAGGGTTTGTATCTAAGTATTCTACAGTGGATTCAAATGAGTTTTTTGCAGAATCCTTTAAGAC
>Ga0114905_1000202_pt1 | contig 41680 bp, 51 predicted proteins | sample MalvireepMed_b05_FD_83499 | JGI IMG/M metagenome (GOLD analysis project Ga0114905, IMG submission 83499) | Marine viral communities from the Global Malaspina Expedition - Malaspina viral metaG DeepMed_b05 | ecosystem: Environmental > Aquatic > Marine > Oceanic | place: Mediterranean Sea...
ACAAACCTACGCCAAAAACTTTGGACATGAACCAGAATACACAGACGTCAGAAAAATCAATCCAGGAGAGTTGGAAGATTTTGACTGCCTTTGTGCTGGATTCCCATGCCAAGCTTTTTCAATCGCTGGAAAGCGGAGAGGATTCGATGATACAAGAGGCACGTTGTTTTTTGAAATCATGCGGATTGCTAGGGAAAAACAACCATCGATTCTTTTCCTCGAAAACGTCAAAGGCCTACTATCTCACGACAAAGGGGAAACCTTCAGAACCATCATCGAATCAATGGATGAGTTGGGGTATGATGTCGAATGGCAAGTGCTTGACAGTGCGAACTGGGTCCCGCAACATCGAGAGAGGATATTCATTATCGGACATCTTAGAGGAAAATCCAGATCCCAAGTATTCAGTCCACATGACACCTTCCAGGATCAAGATGATAGAAACACAAATAGCAAAAAAGAAGGTATTTCAGCAACCCTTACCACAAAGCAAGATAGATACCCAAACGCAGGATTTATAGTTGAACCTGTTTACGACTTGAGTAGGGATAATTATAGAGGTAATGGTAGAAGAATAAAAACCAATAACGAAGATTCATTTACATTAACGATTGCTGACAAGCATGGCATAAGATTGAATGGTAAGTATAGATTTTTCACGCCTTTGGAATGTGAAAGACTCCAGGGTTTTCCAGATGGTTGGACCGAGGGTGTGAGTGATGTTCAAAGGTATAAACAGATGGGTAATGCAGTTACAGCAACTGTGGTTGAATATATAGCACAATTACTAACTACCAATGACTTTATTAGAGATAATCTATATTTGGATGTATAGAATGAACCAAACTGAAAGATTAGAAAATTACTATAATGTATTAGATTTCCCACAATCTGTGTTTGTAGGTGAAGATGGTCGTTTAACTGGTACTTGGGTTATGGGAAACAATTACAGAGTAAAGTCATCTTATTATGGTGGCTATCCATATGGATATTTGAAACGAATTAAAGCGTTATTTCCTGATAAAAAAAACATATTGCATCTTTTTTCAGGTCAAGTTGATAAGGAAATATTTGATGGTAAAACCATTGATATTAATCCTAAAAACAATCCAGATATTGTAGGCGATGCACATAAACTAAGTGAATATTTCAAAGAAGAATTTGATTTAATATTAGCAGATCCACCATATTCTATTGAGGATTGTGATCATTATGGCACATCAATGGTTAAAAGAAACATTATACTAAAAGAATGTATAAAAATTCTCAAAAAAGGTGGTCATGTTGTTTGGTTGGATCAAGTATTACCAATGTATAGAAAAAATGAGTTGAAAGTAATTGGATATATTGGGATGGTTAAATCAACTAATCATAGATTTAGGGTAATAACCATATTTGAAAAGGTGTGATTGATGATATGAACTATGCCAAACGTAATATGTATAAGAATCGTAACAATCAATTTAGACCAGAACAACTAGAACTATATATACAAATTAGAGCAACTAGAGCTAATTCGGATCTTTTAATGGAATATGAGGTTAGCTATAAATATGACGATGAGGTAAGGGTATGCATAGGAGATATTGTAGACTTGACAAGAAAGGAGATATTTAGAATAAACGGCCCAATCCACAAATCTTCTGAAAAGAGGATAATGAGAGATGAGATCCAAAAAGAGGGATTGGAAAAAGACGGCTGGAAAGTAACGGATGTGGATGTAGATGTTTGAACATATAGTTAATCCTCAAATAGTGTTACCTACCTTAAAGAGAAAGAATGAAAATGGTCATAGGGTTTACTACGACCAAGATGGCAATAGATACCATAGCACTACTACTGTTGTTGGATCTATAGACGAAAAAGGCCTAAACGAATGGAAGGCGAGGGTAGGAGAGGATGTAGCAAAGTATGTATCTATACGGGCTACAACCCTGGGTACTAAGATGCACAACATGATAGAAAACTATCTTGGTAATGAGAAAAACACAGAAACTAGCATATTTGCAAAGGCACATTTTAACAACATAAAGCCACTATTAGACAAGATTCAACATATCAATGGTTTGGAAACCAAGATTTGCAGCAAGGAGTTAGGCTTGGCTGGAACTGCTGATTGTATAGCAGAATATGATGGGGTACATTCCATTATCGACTTTAAGACTTCTAGTAAGCTAAAGAAAGAGGAATGGATTAAAAAATACTTCCTGCAAACTACGGCATACTCGCTAATGTGGGAAGAACTTACCTCAACTAAAATTGACCAAATCGTGATCCTAATCTCTGGAGAGGATGGTTCTAGGGAAGAGTATATAAGGCAACGAGATGATTATGTGGATGAGTTAAAGGAAGTCGTAGCAAATTATAAGGAACAATAAACTCTACATAGACTACATACATTCTACATAGACTACATACATTTTTTAGATAGGTTTATAATTCTAAGAAGCTATACTATAGTATGAATTATTTAACTTTCTACATTAGACCCCATCATATTAAAACTATAAAGCTTATGGATAAGTTGAGAGGTAATATGTCAAAGTCAGAGTTTATCCTCAAATCAATCAAATATATGGCCGATACGCATGAGAGTAATAAGGATCTTTTAACACCTATTGATCAACCTACCCTACCAGATGATTGGCATATTTGGAAGTTATATTTCCAGGGAACTAAACTAACCACTTTGGTTGATTCCATAACCAAGTTGGACCAACTACTACGAATGGCAAAGCAAGAGGTTGAAAATAGATAATGCTTTCCAGGGATACCTTTAATCTAATTCCAATTCGCAATAGATCAAAGATACCAGCAATAGCATGGGGTGAGTACCAACAAAAGAAGTATGAGGGTGAGATAAACTCTACCAACTATGCTGTAATTTGTGGCAAGATATCAAGTTGTGTTGTAATAGATATAGATAGTCCAGAGCTTATACAAAAACTCTTCAAGAATTGGGATGGACTTCTTAAAGGCACATTGGTTATCAAGACAGGTTCAGGTGGGTATCATGTATATGTTCGGCCCAAGAACGACAACTATCCACCCAAGATGCCACTAACAAATTCAAGTGGCCAACATATAGACATTCAAAGCGATGGATCATATGTACTTGGTCCAGGTTCTATACATCCCAATGGCACTAGATATGAGATAATATCATCAACGAATGACCTAATAGAATTTGATCTTGGAACATTCCTAGAGCATATCAAGAAGTTTGGATTCAATACAGAGTATGGTGGTTTGAAGCGATTTGAGGAAATAGCAAAGGGTGGCTTAGGCCCAGGTGAAAGAAACGCTAGTGCCTTCAAATACGCAATCAACCTATTGGAGAATGTTAGTATGGATTCAACTACAGCGTGGTCCGAAGTGTTAAGATGGAATAACACTCTCAAACCACCAATGGAAGAACGAGAGTTAAAGACTACATTCGAGTCTGCATTAAAGAAATACATTAGAAAGGTAGGCACTCCACCAACAGAGAGTGAAACATTATCATTAAAACTAATGAGGGATGTATCTGCCAAAGATGAGGGTAAGACAATATCATTTCATGGTTTCATAGCAGGTATGGATGAGCATAGGACCATTACCAAGAAGTTAAAGCATAATTGCCCAATATGTAATGCAGAAGTAACTTCGACATCTAATGGCTTCGAAAATCCAAGAACTCCACATTGTAGGAAATGTAGGCAAGAGATGGAAGCCATTGAGGAAACTAGGGTAACCGAGGATGTTCGTACCATACTATTACAAGAGATGCCAGATGAGGTGCAAAACAACACTCCTGTAAGAAAAATAGCTAGAGTGCATAAGGAGTTGGCAAGACTTGTCTATATCTCAAGCAGGAAAGTATTATTCATTGGTAGATTTAGAAGTGTCAAAGTAAAGGGTAAGATGGAAAATGAGATTGTAATAGAGATAGAAAAGATAGAGTATGTAGATGAAAACTTGGATCAAGTAAGCACAACAGAAGAGTTGAAAAAGATAGATGATATGATAGATGAGCAATTCTTTGACAAATTAACTACCTCTTTTGCACCAAACATATATGGTTATGATGATATAAAGAAGTCAATCTTACTTCACTTGGTTGGTGGTGGGAACACTAGAAGAACTAGAATACATATTATAATAATAGGAAACCCTGGAAGAGGGAAGTCGGAACTACTAAACTTTACAGGTAAGCTAGGGAAATCATGCTATGTTAATGGCAAACTATCATCAGGTGCTGGTTTGGCTGCAGGTATGGTCAAACTATCATCAGGTGCATCCATACCATCAACAGGTGCTTTGACACTTTATGACTATGTTATGATTGATGAAACTGACAAAGCTCGAAAGGAAGATAGGGCTGCAATCTTAGAGTGCTTGGAACAAGGCACAGTATCACTCAAGAAGGTAGGTGTAGACTTGACCGTTCCCGCTAACGCAAGTATACTAGCGGCTGCTAATCCAAGGCTTGGAAAGTGGAAGTCTGACTTGGGCCTAGAGCAAAACATAAACCTGGAGTCATTCTTGCTTAGTAGGTTTGACTTGATCTGGGGTGTGATCTCACAATCAAGTGGTGAAAGAGCTAGGGTAGCTCACCATATTATATCCCAAGCTTCATCTGAAAACGAGATACCATTCACTATTGATGAGTTAAAGAGATACATTAACTTTTGTAAAACAATAAAGCCAAAGCTTACAGAAAAGGCTGCAAAACACTTGGAAGATTTCTACATAAGAACTTCAGAGTTCATAGAACAAAACAACGAAGAAACTCTACCATTGGAAGAAAGGCAATTAGAGGGATTGATTAGAATGGCCACTGCTCATGCCAAACTACACCTAAAGGATGAGGTAGGTGTATCAGATATGCAAGAGGCCATTAGACTTTATGAAGAAAGTTTGCATAGCTTTGGTATTTCCACAGAACAAGGTACATTACAACTTGACTTGAGATCTCCAGCCGCAAACAAAGAAGAAGCATTTTGGGGTGCAGTTCATTCCATCCTGGATGATAATAGGCACTTTAGACACGATGATTTATTGGGAAAGTTGAAAACATACAATAAATTCTTTAAGACAATACACCAAGCAAAACGCTACTTTGACGAAATGGTAGCAAAGGGAAGAATCCTCTTAAATGAGGATGGGAGTTATAGACTTGCAAAATTATAATAAATAAAAGTGATTATTGTGGTGACCAACCATGTTGGCAATCTTCACAATAAATCCATCTACCTGGAAGGGAAGTGCTTTCGTTTGGTTCTTCCCAAGTTCTTCTACTTCTACATCGTGGACATCTCATATTTAGACTAGAATTAACCTCTATATAAGATATAGTATCACAGAATTTGAAAATTGTGATACCAAGGTATATATGATAAGGTATTGTAGTAGATCCATGAGTCAAACCAATGAATCATTCCAAAGACTTGACAAAGCCTGGGAGTTAATTCGATTAGGCAAAGTTAGATTTGGTGAAAACCCTCTAAGAGCAATAGTTGAGGGAACGAAGGATTATTCAGTAAACATAGCAGCACAAACTTGCACTTGTGAGGATCATACATTTAGAGATATGAAGTGTAAGCATATATGGGCAGCAGAGCTACAACGACAAATCCTAATAGGACAAACCCAGGTGATGAAACAATGAGATTCTTTGTATATGATGACATTGACAAAATGGAGATAAAGTTTGGCTTTGACATGGCTAGATTATGGTGGCGTAGTAAACCTACACTTGATGGTAGGTCTGCAGGTAGTATTAGATTCGCACTCCATGAGATAGCATATTCATTAGGCATCATTAAGAGAGGCATAGTAAAATGATTAAGAATAAGATATTCAAGGAAGTCATACTTGAACCAAAGGCCAAATGTGAGTATGGTAATTGTGAACATGGACCAGAAGAACATGAAGCAGGTGTCTGTTGGGCCATAACTGATAAGAAATTGATTAATGAACCAGATGAAAAGAAGTTTTGTAGTTGTAAATCAACACCTGAATTGACACATGGTTGGGATATACTCAAAGTCAGAAACCCTATAGATGGAGAGGGTTGGCAAGATCCAGGTAAAAAAATCACTATTACGAGAGATCCATTAACTAAGAAGATAATCAAAGTAGATGTAAAGTATGATTATATTATGATTACAAAGGTATGTAAGAAATGTAGAGGCATATTCTGTATAAGGGTAGATCAAGATGAATGTTCCAGTTGTAGATCAGAACCGAAGGGTTTATTAGTCTAGTATATATATAAGCTATTGTGGTAGAGTTAGAGGATCTAGTCGCTAGACGAGATTATGCACTTAAACCTCTACTTAGAAAAACTTGTATATGTGGTAGAACACTCAATCTCCTTCAATCCCAATCAACAATTAAGCAAATGTGTAGTGATAGTTATTGTAGAAAGATATACCCTATTAATAGGAAATGTACCTTTTGTGATACAGTTTATGACTACGAAGAAGTAGAATGTAAGGTATGTGATAAGGAATTAACCAAACTAACAGATGCAGAAGTAACATTGGAAGATAACCAAAAACTGATTAGAAGGTCCAAAAGGAAGGTTAAAGAGGGTAAAATCACACAAAAGGAATGTGATGATATAATTAAGAAGGCCAATATAGAGGATGAGGTATGCGAAGAAAGAGCAAGAGAAATAAGGGAAAAACGTCAAATAGATTAGTCTTTAGGGATTCAAACTCAAAAGCGATCTCCTGGTTACATAAGCGTGGATTCAAGCAAATTCTATTACGAACTCATTGTAGGCATAAGGATTTCGTATATGCCACAAAATTTCACAAATACCTTTCAACAGACTATTGGAATAGGTGGGATGGTATGTGTTTTGATTCCAATGGTTACTTATGGTTCATACAAATAAAGACATCAGGTTTTCCAAAGGATAGTGATATACTCGATTGGCTAGATGGGAAGAAAGGTATTAGGGCATTAAGCATACATTTTAAGCCTAAAACAGACACACGATTCTATTATAATCTTTAAATACAAAAAGAGAGTAATTAAGGTATGTCGTATTTCAACTTTACGAAAGTAAAAGAGGTACTCGGAGCAACAGGAACACAAGATGATAAGAAGATCCAACATTATGGTGAAATGGCCGATGCATTAATAAATTCATATTTAGTGGATGTGAGGGATAAGAAAGGATCTACCATATTTCTTCAACTTCCGGTGTCTGCAACCGATTTTGAATCAACTGCCGAATTTAACATATTAAAAGATATTGCCAACCAACTATCAGTTGGCTACTTTTACAAGTTTGAGAGTGGTGATACTAGCACTGCAAACCAGGCTGAATCCGTATGGGTTAGGTTTTTCCAATCCAAATGGCAAAGACCTAGATTTGCTGTCAAAGGTGCTGAATATTGACCAACTATGAAATATGGATGGCTGGTAATGGTGGAGATGTCGCAGACTTTAAACTTTTTACAATATTCCTAGAGGAATGGGCTAGACCAACCAAGGGCCAACAACTGACAATAAAAGGAACTCTAATGGAAGTATTGAGAACAGATCCAACCACTAACCCACCTGGTCAAATGGTTAAGATATATGTTCAACCATTTAATCCTAATAAACCTTTTAGTAGACATATGAAGATTAATAGACGTATGCGTAACGCAGTACGATATTAAATAGGTTTATATCTCACAATAACGTTGATTAATCGTGCCACAATTAAACAAACATGGCAACTATAAACGCCTGTTAAAAATAGACGAGATTAAAAATAGATTTAACCTCAATAGAAAACTCCATGATTTTGAAGTGGATGAATTATTCAAAGATATTAAACATAGAAAATTCACTAACATACAATATAGATATTTGGAAAAGGGAATACGCTACCAGGGGATAATTGATATTGAAACATCGGATTTCAATCCCTACAAAAATTTCATTATTGGGTATGTTATGGTTATACGTGATCTGGTTACAGGTAAAGAGGTATTATACAAAGACAATATAGAAAAGAAGGATATTGCTATTGCAGTAAAGAATGACTCTTTTGATTTTGATAAAAGACTATTGCTTCAATTAGGAAAACACCTATCCAAATGTGATCATCTAGTTGGACACTACTCTAGCAAGTTTGATATTCCATACATCAGATCAAGACTTTTACTTACAGATCAACAGGAATCAATACCACAATATGGGCAAATAAGGTATGGTGATACGTGGAGAATGATGAAGAATAGCATCAAAGCACCAAGAAACACACTAAAGAACTTGGCAATCTATACGCACACCAAAGATCAAAAAACTCATGTAGATTATGAGCATTGGCAAAGAATCTGGTTTAAAGACTCACCACTTTGGAACAAAAGCATGAAATATATTATGGATCACTGTATCTATGATGTTAAAATGACAGTAAGAGCATTAAAGAAGATTGAAACATTCAACAACATCCCAATGGCGATGGTCTAAATGGTGGATTATCGTCATATAGAAAGATCCGAATGGACAACTAATTTAAAAAAAGTAAAGTCAAAACGTGGTGTAGTCTAATGTTAAGCGATAGGGAGAAATTTATGGGATTCTATTCGATGTTCATAACAACACATATTAGCTTAGGCATCAATCCACAAGAGTTGGAACGAGATGGAATGGGTTACATCTTCAATGCCGTAATGGATACAATAAGAAAGTCTAGTTGCCCTAGTGTTACAGAGGAAGAGGCCAAAGCAATAGCAGAGGATTTCAATATGGAAATGTTTAAAATTAAAACAATAATAGATGAAGCTATACAAAGCCAAAAGTTAGGTGATAGAGTATAATGCCAACCGTTAAAGTTCAACGAATGTTTCCTAATTGTGATAAATATAAGAAATGTTGCCCAGATTCGGGTATGGAAGAGTTGATGGCTAAGGTTAAAAAGGTAGATAATTACGAACAAATGATCCAAGATATACTTGAAGAATCTAAGAAAAACGTCAAAACTTAAATCCTTTGATTGTATAGGTATATTGATATGAACGCTGAATTACTAGGTATAATAACAGTGGGGATAATACTCTTATGTGTAGGTTGTGTTATTATTGTGGAAACGAATGATATACAAATCATACCAGATACACAAAAGGAAACAAACTTTGGATCATGGACTTCATCAACTAAAACCAATAACTTACCATATTGTTATCCAAGTATTAATCCTGAATGTCGATAGGGTTGGACCATGGGTTTAACTGTGGATTTCAAATGCTCGAAAGACGATAATAGAGGCATTTATTATTCAGAAACAAGTAGGGCATTAATTTACCTAGCTATGCATGAAACTCTTGAAGATGTCATTAAGACTATAAACCATGAGGTTTACCATCATTGTTTAGAAGAGAATGGTGAGTCTGACAAAATGGATGAGGAACAAGAAGAGAAAACAATATTCTTCTTACAATGGGCCGATGTAGCATTATAGTAGGATTTATATTTATGAATAGCTAACTAATACTATGTCAAAAGAAACTATAGAAGATCCAATAGAAAGAACTCCAGAGGAGATAATGGGAGAAGTAATTGAGAAAGGATTTGACAGTTTTTATGTTGGCTATTCTGGTGGCAAGGATAGTGGGATAGCTTTAGACTTTATAGCAAAGAACTATCCCAAACAATTTAAAGGCGTACTCTATTGTGATACAGGTATTGGCACAAAAGCCACCATAGACTTTGTAAAGAGTTGGTGTAAGGACCACAACTATCCACTTCACATACTCGTGGCCACAGATGTAAAGAGGGTTAGGGAAAGCAAATATGGTGAGATTGGAGATTCCTTTGGATATGAAGCTATGGTCTTGAACTTTGGATTTCCAGGTGTTGCCAACCATAATATTACAATGGCACAACTTAAAATGTATTCAATAAAGAAATTTTGTACTGCTAAGAAGAAAGCTGGAGAGAAGCCAATAGTCATAAGTGGTGTAAGAAGAAAGGAATCTACTAGAAGAAGCCGTAGAAAATCATATCAAAACTACATTAATGCCGATGGTAGCACCTGGTTTTGTTGCCCATTATACTTCAAGTCAAACGATTGGGTTATGAAGTATTGGATCACAGCCAATATCAAAAGGAGTCCAGTGTACGAAACCATGCATATTTCTGGAGATTGCTTGTGCGGCTGCTTTGCCAAAGAAGAAGAATTGGGTTTGTTAAAGATGTTCCACCCTGAAGTTTATGAAGAGATTAAAAGAATAGAGAAACTAATACCACAAAAAGGAAGCGATGTGGCCAAGAAATATTGTACTTGGGGTAATCATAATCAAAGCACATTAGGTGTAGAAGCACAAGATGATATAGAAGGCATGGTATGTACTGAATGTTTCCATGATCAAAACCAAGATGAGTCAAAGGCACAAGATACATCATATCTTAGAGAGAAACCAACTTCCAATATACCACCAGAAGAAGCCGAGATAAGAAAGAAGAAAAGGGAAGCAATTAACAAAGCCTTCAAGGAAAGCCAAGAATCCTAATACCAGGATTTATATAGAGTATTAGTATTACTAAAATTGACTAAGTTGATTGCTAGGGCAATCGATGAATACATACTTAGGAGAGGATGTATGTATTCCTCTCTCTCTTAGTCATATGGGCTAGGAATGTAGGCATACTTTAGAAGGATAGATGACGATCCTTTCACCTAGTCTTACTTTTTATTCTACTAGATCTATTATATATTGTGGGTAGTGTGAGCTTGCACAACTCGAAAGGGTAGACTGGAGTAGCGAACCAGCCCACAAATACCATAGTTTATATATGGCATTAATTCATAGTATTATGTGACCGCTTTCGAGAAGTGCGTTTGAGAGGCAGAGGTTTAATATCTCTGAAAGGATCTCGCTAAATTCGGAAAGTCATAATGTGGACGGTACAAAGACTGGCTCGGCTGATCTCCGACGAAAGCTTTGTAGAACGCCACAACTTTTAATTACTTATATATGTAATACACTAATATTACTTATGCCTACTAAAATAGACAATAATAGACAAAAAAGAGGCAGGCCCACAAAATCAAAACAATCTGCTAATAGAAAGAAATGCCTGGAAGCTTATGAAAAATACTACTCTGCTGGTGGTGCTGCAAACTTGTTGGATCTAAATCGTCATACTGTAGAGAAATACTTTAAAGAGTTCCAGGAAACAGAGGTAGAGGAAACAAACTATGACTTTATATTAAGACAAAGGTCCGCTAAGAATCGTGTCTTGGCTAGACTAGATGGCATATTAGAGGAACTAGATGGCCAATTAGCAGACATTAAGACTGTATTGGTTGATGATAAGCATGGTGAAAGCCATGATATAGGCAAGTATGAGTATATGCGTACACAGATACTAGGCAAGTTATCTGACATATTGCAACAAAAGGCTAGTGTGGAGATAACACCTACGCTTGACATCACAATAGACAACTATTTAGAGGAAAGATATGGACAGTTTATTAAAAAAGAAGTATGATCTAAACAATCGAGATTTTCACAAGGTAGCACCTCAAGTGAAATTAACCATTCCATCCCAAAATTTTAACATTCCAAAAGGTTTTAAGGAGTTTAATGAGATGATTGGCCTACCTATTCACCCTGGAACTGGGAAAGAAACCGAAGTGTTCGACTATCAAGTAGACTATTTTGATGCATGGCAAAACCATCATAAACTAATACTCAATAAATCCAGGAAGATAGGTGCAACAGAGACAGCATTGAGGATCATAGCATATAATTGCCTAGTAGGTAACTATTCAGATCATCGAGTTATGATAGTAGCAGGCAACAAACAGGATGTGGCCAATAGATTTATTCAACGTTTCAAGAGTTTGTTTTATAAGGGCCTAACAGACTTAAATAATAAGAGGTTTGAGTATGAGGATATTGTGATCCAAGAGGATAGTAAGTCATGCATAATAAATGGAACATATATCCAAGCCTATCCGGCCAACGAGTCTGTGAGGGGAGAAGAGAATGTGATATGCGTGTTCATGTCAGAGTGTGCCTTTATAAACCTCATTGATGATAGTAAGGTATATAACGCACTCCATCCAAACGTGGCCAATATCAAGGAAGCAGACTTTGTAATGGAAAGTACCCCAAACGGAAAAAGGGGCTTTTTCTGGCAAAACTGGGATGCAACCTCGGAATACCATAAGTTAGAACAAGATTATACTGTTAGTTTGGGCCAACTACTAGACGATGAGTTTATAAAGGCAGAACAAGCTAATCCCAGGATTGATTTCCAACAGGAGTATGGATGCAAGTTTACCACATCCTTATCAGCAGCATTTAAAGAAGATGAGATCATATTTGAAGAGAAGGATATAAATATGTATGAGGACCTATAATATGTATGCCGAAAGTATGTCAATCAAAATGTCACAAATATGGTAAAAGAGTTATGATTAAAGGTGAAAGTCCATACAATCGATATGTTTATTGTTCTGTATGTAGGAAGTGGATCAAGAAATACCTGGTTGGATTACATTGTTCATGTTGTAGTGCCAGAATTAGAAAGGTATCGCATCATAATATGGCCCGCAATCATTACGAGAAGGTGAGTGCATAATAGCCAACTTCGTTTGTACCACCTGCTTCAAGGCCAAAGACGAGAGCTTACAACTCCATTGGGTAGATAACAGGCAAGTATGTAATAGATGCTATTTTAAGTTTATTAAATATGAGAAACTTGGTTCAGATCTACCAGATGATGAACGCAAGAAGATACTAGAGGATTTACTAAATATGGAAGAGAATAAATAATGGGAATGACTTGTAAGGGTAATTGTAGGTTGCATAAATACCCAAGACCACACCTGGGTAGGTATTCAATGCCATATCTTACTCATGGATATTGTAGAACGTGCATACTATGGATACCATTGAGGCAAGGAACTGGCCCATACAAGAATAGATGCCCGTGTTGTAGCAGCCTATATTCGATAAGGCCAAGACTAAACCACATGAGGAAGAGATATCTCAAAGTTTTTAAGTGATAATACGCAAGTGTTATTGTGGCAACATATAAGGATTGGATTGTAAACCACCCAAAGAAAGGTAAGATCAAACTAGGTAAGTTATCACATAATGATGTATGCAGGTTTTGCTTTGAACTATATATTATAAACCAAGAACAAGATAAGAAACTAAAGGAGTTTATTAATCTATTTGATAACTTGGAAAAGAAGGCAAAAAAGAATGGCACTAAAGACTGATATTTATAGAAAGCAATTGAAACGGCCAAATAGGGGGCAACTCTGTGAGAGATGTGGTGAAGAAATGGAGAACATCCAGGTATGCCACCAACGATGCCCTAATTGTGGTAACGAATTAACCTGTAGTGATTGATATGGAAAGTGACTTGTTGTTCCTATGGTTTCTTTGTGGTTGTTATTTGCTAGGTGGGGTAACAATAGGGTATTACTTTAAAGCCTGGAGAAATAGAAAAGGCCACCGAACAGGAACAGGTAGATGGGATTATAAGGATAGGCATCTAGGTGACGGATTTAATTAAATGTCCTAAATGCAAGTCATTGGATATTGTTGAGGTCCTATCTATTGATGGTGAGTCATTTGTTTGTGATGAGTGTGACCATGAATGGAAATAATTTATCCTTATATAACATAATACTACTTATATAGTATGGGTAGTGCTAGGATTAACGCAATTAGACAAAGGATAGCAGTAAAACGAAGTAAATTACCTAGTATTGGAGAAGCTTGGGATACATTAAATATTGGAACAAGAGAACGAGTTTTAAATCATTCAGGTGAAGGTGGTGGTGGTATTCCATATAAAAGATTAATGGATAAAGATCCATATCGTGATCCACATGGTGGGAAAGATGATTTTACAAGAATAAGGTATGTGGTAGGCGATCCAAAAAAGATAGAAGTGGAAGATATTAATGTAAAGAAAGGAGTTGATTATCATTATAGAGATGGACCATATTTCGCAGAATATGAAAAGAGATTTCAAAAAGCCATTAATACACCTTTCAATAAACAATCATCGTATTTGAAAGAGGCTATAGAACGTGGTTTAAGAGAACAAGGAATTAATCATAGAAGTGAAATAAGACCAGATGCACCACCAATTAATCTACCTTATGGAGATTATGGAGAACATGAAACAGCAGGTATGAAACGTGATAGACAAAGATTTACCAAACTCAAACAAAGACTAGGCGTAACTGGTATGCCAAAAGACTTTGGTAAGAAACGTAAAAGGTTCAAAGAAGATAAGGATATTGACAAATTAGTAGATGATATAACAGATGTAGTAATGAAAGAACGAAGAAAGATTATAAAAGATAATTCAAGAGGTGGAAGGCCACGTGGAATGAGAAGAGATCTTAGTACACCATTAATAAAAGAAGTACCATTTGGACCAGAAACAAGAGGAATAGGACAACTACCACATGGTGATCCAGGAAACTATGAACATATAGATCATAGACCATTTACCGATCTAACATTTGAAGAAGCTGAAGCAAAGGCCAAAGAAATGGGTTTACCTACATTTGAAGATCAACAGGGTATTCCAAAAGAATTACAAGATAAGTCTAAGGCATTTCATGTAATACCACATGGTGGCATATCTATACCAAAAGAACAGAAGCGTAAGATATTACCTTTTGAGAAAAGAAAATGGGAAAAGAGTAAAAAATTAAGATCAAGATCAAAGAGGTATGACCAAAGAGAACAAGATGCAGAAGAAATAGCATTAGATTTATTGAATGATGAAAAACCTAGTAGATTGGTCACAAAGAGAAAATATGCACCTGGGCCATTTGGACTTGGTATAGATGAAGATGGTAGTGATCTAATAACAAATAGATCCCAGAGAAAGATTAGGCCACCTAAACCTGTTAGAAGTGACTTTGCAGAAATCATTACGGCCAAACAAAAGTCAGCAAGAGTAGAAGCACTTAGGCAACGAATGGCCTATGATCCACCAGAAGAGGATATTTTAGGATCTGATGTATTAGAGAAGGCAGATGCATTTGAAATACATAAACAACCACATAACATACCACCATCCAGGTTGATGAAGAAAAAGATACACGCAAAAGATAAGGTAGGTGCGGCATTTGAGAACATTTTGGGTGGAGATGATGTGAACCAGATAACAGGCGAAGAGTATAAAAGCCAATTAGATGAGATAATAAGGAAAGGTTATATTGGAGAAAACGTTGATAGGACCAAGAAATATAGGCTTGATAGAACAAACAAAATGCCATACCAACGGGTTAAGGATGTGGCACAAGGTTGGACTAGGGATTATATTAAAAAACATAAATTGGCTAAAGAAGGAGATTATGGACCATCAGGTGTAAAGCGTGGCCCAGCACCAGGAAAGAGGTTTCCACCATTAAATTTAACACCAGATGGTTGGAATAAAGTGATTGATAGAGCTTCTAAAGTTAAAGATTCAAATATATGGAGAGAACGATATGATGCAGCAAAGGGGGGTAATACGATGGGTTTTATCACAACAGATGGAATATTATATGAATCTGTTGGTTATGATGCAAATCACATAGGTGCGGTAAGAGAGATTATGGAAAAAGGAAAAGTAGATCCATATATTTATGATAAATTTGCAGGTAATATGGGGCCTGAATCTTGGATGGCTGAGAGTCAAACAGTTCGTTTTTTCGATACAGGTAAAATGTCAATGGGTGGTGGTTTTGATGAGGATTACACAAACGAACATAGGCAATTAAATTTTCAAAACATAGAAGGTCCAGGACCTCGTGGCACTCCAACATCAGCTCAAATGAAAACAATAGGTTCGATTATTGGTGCATCCGGCCTACAACCCTCTCAAATAGTGACAGAATTAGGAGAGTATGGTTCTGATAGATTCGTTAGACGAAGATTACAATTACACAAATATCCAAATGGTGATCCAGGTGCAGCTGGATTGGGATTCCTGGGCAGCAAACAAAGAATAGCAATTAAGCCAGATGGCCGAGGTCCAAATCCTTTTCACCAAAATACTCCCTACAAACTACCAAACTATTCAGAACAAGATTATGAGGCATTTCACGATAAAATACTAGATCAAGATATGCATTTCGATCATGGATTAGAATCTGGCATATATGACGATTTAAATGACGTAGCAGCAAAAGGTGGAGTTTATAAAGGATTTAAGGTAGATGAAAATACAGAGTTTGGTTCAGATCAAATACAAGATGCGTGGTCCTCACCCGAATTAGATAGTGATTTGCCTTGGAAAAATCTAAGTGATAGATCTAGAATGTATTTTAGAAAATACTATCAAAAAATGTTAAGTGGTTCAGCGGACTATCAAACAGGTGGTCGAATTCGTGGGATGGGAGATGATTTTGAATTACGAGATTCTTATGTTAAACCTGGTTTTAGTAGGAATATTTGGCAAGGCAAGAAACCTGCACCAAGAGGAACAGGTGATATAAGAGCATATATAAAGGATACAGGAAATCCACTTTATTATAATCAAACCGAATGGAATTTTGGAGATTCAGATGTAGTTAGTCTAACTAAGCAAGAGTATGATGATCCTAGTAAATATGGCAAATCATCAAGAATACAAACGGCTAGGGAAAGGCTTGGTGGCATAAAACTTCCAAATCTCATAGAAAAAAGACTAGTAGATTATACAGGAAAAACAACAAAGTTAAGTGGTAAACATTTCATAACAAGTAAGGGTGAAATCACAAGACCACTTAGTTGGCATCGTACTACTCTAGAGGAATCTGGAATAGCACCAAATGTAGTTGGTAAACGTGGAATGGAAGGATTCTTACAAAAAAACAATGTAGTAAGAATAGATATTGGTAAAGATTATAGGGCGACTGGTGGCGAAGGTCCTTGGTTAGAAATTGAAGCAGAACATAAACTTACACCACAACAATCTAATATAATTAATAGTCATATAAAGAAAAACAAACTAAAACCAACTGATGTTATGTTAAAGGATAAATCAACCCAAGTGAAAAAACAACTACCAAAAGGTTTTGGGTTATCTAATGAAGAACTTGTAAACTTGGAAAGACAAGAGGAACAACGAAGAACCCATACACAAAACCTAGCAGGTAAACTCAGACAAAGGATAGCAGTAATAAGAGTAAGCCCAACAACCAAGAGAATTAAAAGGGTAAAGAAAGTGTTGGATTACGAATACCCATATCAAGGACCAGAGGTGCCAACCACTACATATCCTAAGACTAACATACCAAAACTAACTGGACCACGAACAACAACAGGTGAGGAACGAAGAAGAAAGGTAACTAAAAAAGAGAGAAAGGCATTAAAGAAATACATATCGAAGGGAACTAAAATCAGACCAAAAAAGAGGAAACATAATGTCTGAAGAACCTGAGAAAGTAAATCCAAGATGGGAAATAATAAACCAACTATATGATGCAATAGATACTGATATAACAGATATTAGTGAGAAGGAAAAGATGAATTTTATTGAGATTAGTATGGCCCTTCAAATGATAAACAAGAAAGTAGAGTATGAACAATTTAAGGCCATGTTTGACTTTAATGTAGAATCTATGGTAAAACAAGCAGAAGAGGGCCAACCTGAAGGTATGTATAAATGACAGATGATGAAGAAAGACCAGAGTGGGATTGGCTAAAGAAGAAATGAGATGTAGAAATTGTTTGAAGGAGAATGTTAAATTGATTAAGAAATGGTATGTATGCCAAGATTGCAAATATGAGTGGGAGAATGTGAAATGACCAGGATTAATGAGTTAAGGCAAAGACTTGGTAGAATACGATTTGCAGCACCAGATTATCTTTATCTAACAAAACAATACCCTAAAAACAAACAATTTAGAGAAGAAGCCAAACAGGATAGAGCATTTAACAAATCACACGCACTTGAAGAAAAATACAAATATAGGGCAAGAGACCCCACGCATAGAACAGATGTTGATAAAAGTAAAGAGATACCATACGGAAAGGAAAATAGAACATATGAAGAACAATCACAAGATGCTTATAATAGAATGATGACAGAATGGGATCAAGAAGAAGGTGCAAAGGGTATAGGTGATTTTAAAGAGAATATTTATACAAGTGATCTTTACGAGGCTGATGCCGAAAAGAGAAAAGGCATTAAAGGTGAAGCCACTAAAAAACTAGAAGGTGCTAGTATTGGTCTTGCAGAAGATTTAACTGATATACCACCATGGAAGCCTGTGGGATATAAACCATTAAAGATATATCCAGGTAGAGAAGAATATGTTGGTAGGCGATCAAAGAAAAATAGGTATGGTTTGGATAGAGTAAAACAAATAGTGCATAAACCAAAACGTAAAGAATGGACTAGAATAATACAGGCCAAAAAACTCAAACAAAGGTTGGCGAGGATATATGAATCCTAAGTTTGGTGGCCTAGATTTAGCACAAAGGGTAGACAATTCAGCCCTGGTTGTATTAGAATTAGATAGTGGTGTATTAACGCAAGTAGGACAGAAGGTTTGGCCTCACATAGATTATGAGAAGATATTTCAAAGTCTTACTAAGATTAATGAGATTGAGAAGTTTAACAAGATATGCTATGATAGAACTGGTGTAGGTGATGCCGTAGCTAAACTGATAAACCCATCTATGAGGAAAATATGTAGGCCCACAGTCCTAACAATCAAGAAGAAGTTTGAGCTAATAACCCTGGTAAAGGGATTATTCAATGAGAAGAAGTTAAAGATCCATGATAGAGATCTATTTAGGGAGATAACGGAACAAGAGGTTGTGACTAGCGATGCTGGTAACTTACTATATAGGCATCCAGAGGGATTCCACGATGATAGGTTTTGGGGCTTGGCATTGGCTTGTGAGGCTGGTTCATACGCAGTTCGAGGTATTACTAGATCTGCTGCGATAGCCGCATCACCAAGGGAAACCAATCTCGAAAGCTTGATTATACAAGAATTAAACCGTGTATAAGGTTAATAAAGGAGAAGAGGTAACTATAAATATGGCGAAATCTAGAGTGAAAAAAGCAAAGTCAGACAAAATATTGCCAAGAGTTGCTTCTGTTAAATCAACAGCAGGTAGGAATTTCGAACGAAACTTTTGGCGTAAGATGAATGGAGAGGTTGGTCAATACCAAGGACTACAAGTCTGGGCCCCGCTAGATCCATATTTGGGCCAACAAAGAAAAGAGTTCAAATCAGCCATGACTAATCCTTATGTCTATAGGGCTACAAGAATACAAACAACATATGTCACAGGCCAAGGATATACGACAGAGATTGTTCCTCGAAGAGAGGAAGATGTACCTGACGAACAACTAGACGAGTGGCAACGTACCACAAGTTATGACGTTCCCTACCTGGACAAAAAATTAACGGCTGAACAAATTAAAGATAAATTAGATAAAATGGCATTAGACTTGGACTTACCAACCAATCTATTTAATGCATATATGACTAGCCTGGAACAAGGAAGATGCGTATTGGCATTGACTCCACTAGATCCAGACGAGAATGGTAATTGGCAACTTCCAGAGCAAATTAGGCTTATTAGACCAGAATACACTGAAAGACCCGTACTCGATGATAATACAGGGGAGTTAATTGGAGTTAGGATTATAGGCGTTAGAAGTCAGATTAGGGATAATATCATACCATCTGAGAGATTTATCTATGTAATGCATGGTTGGAACAATGAGTTATTTAGTGATTACTATGGTGATTCCAAAATAAGCAGAATATCTGATGAGGCCAACACATTAAACATTGTTTTAAACCAGGATTATGAAAGGGCTGCAGAATCAGCATGGTATAAGCCACCAGTATTCTCCGTACCCATACCACCACAAGAGGCTGGTAATGAAGAGGATGTATTATCACAATTCATTCAAAGAGTGAATGATGCCAAAGGCCAAGCTATTGCAGTAACTGGACCAAGCAATCCTGAAGAAACAGGGGTAAGCGTATTAAGTACACCACCTCATGCAGATATTGGTGGATTGGAAATAGTAAGGCAAGGTTTGATCAAAGCAATCATCACAGCATTTGGATTACCAGGGTTTATGTTATCAGAGGGAGATATAGGCAAACTAGGCGGTAATGCAAATATTGAGGAAGTAGATGCATATATCAACCAAGAGATTAGACCAGAGTGTAAGGTGCTTGAAGCAGTAGTAGAAGAACAATTCTTTGATAGGGTTCTATGTATATTATTCCAGGAAACAGATGCAAGGAAACTACCATGTAAGATTAAGTTTAAGTTTAACAAACCAAAATTAGTTACATTACTCACACCTGATATGTTTGGTGTATTGATGCAAATGGCACAACTAGGATTCATAGACGAATCAGGTATCAGAGAGATGTTAGGATTAGAGGAATATGACAAAGATACAATGAGTAAGGGAGCTCAAGGTGGGCCAAACCCAACATTTAATAGATTAGACAACTGGAAGCAACCAGTTCAAATCAACCTATGGCAAGATGGAACGGGTAAGATGAACATAACAGCGGCAGATTGGGTTAAGACGGATCAATGGAATAAGATGGAAGCACATAACAAAGAGAAAGCTTCAGAGAAGAAATGGACCAAGGCAAGACAACTAAAGAAATGGGAAGAGGATAATAGAGGTTGACCGACTATACACAATGCGATAGTAGTGCAATAGATTCATTATACGTGTTATTAACCGAGTCATTACCACATTTAATAGAAAAAAAACATCATCAACATGAAATAGAAAGGCATATAACATTTAGTATTAATGGTGTTGATCCACATAGTTTGAGAAGCCCTTGGTGGCAAGACGATGATTGACGAGTTATTTGCCCAAAGAGTATTTGAAAGAATAGACAAGTTTGATGAGAAGATAGACGACCTATGTGATAGAATGATGAAAGTAGAAATAGATATAACAAACCATTTAAACACAGTTACCCAAAATTCAGAAAGGAAAGAGAAGAAGTTTTACATTATAATAGCTGGGTTAGGTACGCTATTTGCGGCAGTTTCTTTCTTTCAGACCTTTTAATATTTAAACTTAGTGTTCAACATTAGAACAACAAAGTCATATTCTTTATAAAAACCCTTATCATTATCTCGTGTTACCTCTGCATATTTATTGGCACATCTTAACCACTCAATGTTTTCTTTTTGATCTTTTGTTAAGATTGAAGCTAGCACATTATTATATATCGTTTATAAGATAAAAGCATTACCCTCAAAAAATATTCCTATGGTATTATCTTGTGATATTACACTTATGTGTGCATATATCAATATCACCCGCGGTATAATATCCCACTTTTAAAGGTGGTGTTATAGATCCACCAAACCCATCCTCTCCATATATTTTCTCAACCATTTTTATATCCACGAACATTGGATTTCCTATGTCGTTAAAGGTTGGATTAATAGAGTAATACATTACTGATGCATCTATCCAGGGCTTATCTTTGGTATAAACTGGGTAATCTGTTATCTTATAATGACCAAGGCCTAAAGCATGACCAAATTCATGTGTTACAATATTCTGAATGGCAATTAAACTAAATGGTGTTATCTTATGTGTGGTATCCTTATAGACTTGCTCTTGAGAACCTAGAACAATCTTATAATGTTCAATAGCCTTATAGTCATATAGGAATATTATTATATGGACATATTTGTGGGTTGAATAGGAAAAGTCTACATATGTAAATCCCAAGCTTGATGCTTCCTCATTATAATACTCAAATGATATAAGTATGTTACAAGCAGGGAATTGTGATGAGTTCTTTCCATCATGGTCCTCAAAATCTATGGTGACCATAATCATATCCCAATTACCACCTGGAGAGTGTTCTGCAAATCCCTCTTTCCAAAGGTCTATTGATGTATATGATGCCTTTAGTACACCCTCAACATCTTCCGTATGTGTGGGATCAGGTTCAAATACGCATATAATAGGATTTGTTGAGTGTCTTATTCCTATAGTTCCATATTCATCTGCAAATACAGATTGTATATAAATCCCAAAAAGCATTAATACTAGAAACATAGTTACGAATATACCTAAATATATGCCCGACATATCCATATTTACGAGTAATAAGGTATAAAGGTTTAAATTCAATGATGTATATAGACTATTCATGGTAGAACCATTGATATTAGTAGCAGGAGCAGCATCAGTAGGAGCTATATTGAATACCTTGAGAGGGTACTTACATCACACAGACGAAGGTTATTCAGCAAGAAAACTAGCAGGATCAATAATCATCGCAGTATTGGGTGGTTTGGCATTGGCCCAAACAGCCGTAATAGATGGATTATCAGAACCAGCAATAGTTTTGGTAGGATTGACAACAGGCTTCGCAGCAGACTTCGCTATTTCAAGAGCAAAAAAGGATTAATTCGGTTGAACCCAAGTTTTAGGTGCAACGTATGCCTAGAGTAAATCCACGCAAGGATGTATTCAATAAGCTTATAGCTAATCCCTCATGTGTAGCATTAGCCCAGGAATCTGGTGTTGAGTTTGAAACTGATGAACAGAAGGAATGGCATGACAAATGGCCTGGAAAGGTAATATATTACGCAATAGATTATAATAACGAATGTAAGTTAATACCAATGAAAAAGATGAAGAGGGCTGTAAACATAGCCATGACTACATGGAATTTAGAGATCCCAATTAAGATTAAATCCAAATACACAATTTGGAGAAAGGCTGATATTATAATTAGTTTTAGGAAGGCCAAAGATGATCAATACTTTAATGAAAGGCCTGGTGTTTTGGCCTATGCATATTTTCCAGGAACCTCTAAGGCTGGTGAAATAGTATTTAATATAGATTATATATGGGCCACTCATTCAGATGGAATATTAGGATCGGAAGCAGTTAAACTAGGATTAGTGGACCAAGCTATTCCCACAAACAAACTTAAAACATGGAATATATTACAAACATTAATCCATGAGATAGGTCATTCTTTAGGTTTAAGGCATGATTCTGACAATAATTCAAGAGATGTAATGGACCCTTACTATGATGCAAACGTATTGGATCTATCTGACAGGGATTTACTACGAATAAGATTAAAGTATGGAGTTAGGAATTGGAATAGTTGGAGAATGTATGCATATCTGAAGAAATGGCTATTCAAACGGGTCCGTCAAATTTAATCCTTATATAGTATAAAACCATTATTATTAATATGGTTAGTGGATTAGAAGGAACTTTTAAAGATTATAAGAATAATTGGTCATGTGGATCTCTCGAAGAATGGAGAGAACATTTAGCCGAAACAGAAACTACACATAGAGGCGTAACAAAATGCGTAACTTGTGGAGCAGATGTTGATTTTGTATGGACAGGTAAACTAAAGAATGGAAAGACATACCCAGACGTATTATGTGAGGAGTGTAAAAACCAATGACTAACTGTGTAGAACATACATCAACCATTGATGGATCACAAGTAAAATTAGGTAAACAGAAAGGTCTGAATGAGGATTCATTCATTAACGGATATGTTACTGTTATTAAAAACGTAGGTAAACCAGACGAACAAATATTATGTAAGGACCAACATAACCTATTAACTACAGATGGTAGAGATTTCTTCCACGCACAGGTATACACAAATACAAGTACAGGAACAGTCGGAGCAAACTTTATTGCATTGACAACTGACTCTTCAGGAGCAGATGCAGGTGACACAACACTACCAAGTGAGATTACAACTGGTGGATTAGGAAGAGCAATCGCAACTACAATTACCCACGTTGATGATTCCAATACTACAACCTTGGTCAAGACGTTTACTTCCAGCGGAACTCATACTGCCGTACAGATGAGTGGAACATTCAATGCAGCCTCAAGTGGAATCTTGGCCCATGAAGCAGTTTTCACAGCAGTAACCTTAGTAAGTTCAGACACACTTCAGGTAACGTGGACGCTGACACTGGGATAGGTGACCTATAATGGCTAGACAAGGCTGGGGTCGACATGCAACAGTAGTAACTGGAAGTAATGATGCAACAAAACAAGTTTCTGTAAATGCATGGAACGCAGACTTAGACAACGATGGTGTTTTAGGTTTCACACCCGAAACAATAGCAAGTGCTTCAACAGTAACACCAACAAACAGTTTAGTTAAATTATCAGGATCAACAAGCATTGATACCATAGCGATAACAAATACAAACGAGGGTGATCTTTTATGGGTTTATACATCTGGTTCAGTAACATTAAACAATACATCAAGTCCTTCAAGCGATGGTGATATAAGATTATTAGCAGATGCCAATAAAGATCTATCAACAACAACACCAACTGTTTTAATTAGGATAGGTACATATTGGTATGAATATTTAACAGGTGAACAAAATGCAGTAACAGCAAGTTCTACAACAACATTCACAAACAAAACAATAGATGCAGATGGCACAGGCAACTCGATTACAAATATTGAGAACGCAGATATTAAAGCAAGTGCAGGTATAGATGCAACTAAGATTGCCAATGGAACAGTGACATCAACAGAATTTCAATACTTGGGTGATGTAACAAGTTTAATTCAAGCACAGATTGATGGCAAATCACCAACAGCAGGTAATAGTTCATTGGTCACAGTTGGAACAATAGGATCAGGCATTTGGCAGGGAACAGCAGTTGCAGATTCTTATGTTGCAAGTGCTTCAACATGGAACGCAAAACAAAATGCATTAACATTTGGAATTGCAGATACTAACGCAGTTAAGATTGATGGAAGTGGAACAGCAACAGGCGAATATGCTAAATTTACAACAACAGGTGTTGTTGGTGAGGAAGTTGCAGATGTTAAGACAGATTTATCATTAAACAATGTAGAAAATACTGCACTATCAACATGGGGAGGAACTTCAAATATCGCAACAGTAGGCACTGTTGGATCAGGAACATGGCAGGGGACAACGGTAGCAGACGATTATGGTGGCACAGGTCAATCAACATATACCACAGGCGATATTCTTTATGCAAGTGGTTCTAATACTTTAGCAAAACTTAATGCTGGTTCAAATACAAATGTCCTAACATTGGCAGGTGGTGTTCCAACTTGGGCCGCAGCAAGTGGTGGTAATGCAGATGGACATTGGACTTGCGTTGGTGATCATACGTTTAATGGATCAGAACAGTCTTATACATTTCAACATGATTTTAATGCTTCAAGTTCTTCAGAAGCACATATTGTATTTCGTGGATATTGTTCAGCAGGAACTGTAAGTATTGAATGGGATCAACAAACATCAGCATATTATGCTATGAATAGAAATAACGGATCAGCAACAGCTACAAATAACGCATCTAGTGCGATGATATTAGAAGCAACATCGCCAACCTATCACAACCATCTTGATATTTGGATTTCAGCTAAGGAAAAAACAGCAGGTGTGGCTATCGGAACAACTGATACAGGTCAGAATATTCAGATCAGTGGTTTTGGCAGAGTTAATACAAATAATACAAGTGGTACATTACGAGAAATAAAACTAACCTTTACTGGAACACCAACTTCAACAGCAACAACGAATATGTATCTTTTATCCAACACACAGAGTTGATTAATAATGCACAAATTTAATAAAATAAACCGAGAAAAAACAGAGGGCGAAGATTTTATGGAAAGATTCCATGATTTGTCATTCAGATTGAAAACTGACATAAATGAAAATATAGTATCAGTGGAAACAGACGACCCAACAATAATTGCATGGCTTGCAGAAAATGGCTTGGTTGAAGAATAATGGAGTGGCATAGTCTGTGTCATATACACAAATCTTTGATGAAGTTATCTACGACTCGGTAGTATTCGATACAGCCAAGAGATATTCAGCAGACATAGTAGAGAAGAAAACCCTATTTGACGGAACAAACGATCTGTTTGATCCAGTAGTATTCGATACGGTTGCAGGCGGTATCATTACAGTTAGTGATGCAATAGAGAGGTTAATGGCAGCGTATAGAGCACCAGCGACAGAATCAGTGTCGGTTTCAGATAATATTTCAAGACTTCAAAATATTTTTAGAACCATATCAGAATCCACAATAAGCGTGGGTGTGGGATTAGTCGAGAGATTACTAACGGCATTTAGAACCATAACAGGCGTAAGCGTAACAACGTCAGATTCAGCAACAACAATATCGCCAACATCTAATAGGTATATTTACGACTTGGGTTCTGTCTTTGATGACTTTTATTATGATCCACTGGTATTCGACACATCTGTAAAATCATACACAATAACGGATTCTGTATCCAGGTTGTTTGCATCATATAGAACTATAACTGGTGTTTCTATATCTGTAAGCGATAGCGTAAGTAGGGTATTAAGTGCATTGAGATCAATAAGCGATAGTAGTGTTTCCATATCTGATTCAATATCAAGAATAATGTCAGCATTTAGAACCATAACAGATCCATCTATATCTGTGAGTGATAGTGTATCTAGGTTATATAGTGCTTTGAGAAGCATATCAGAATCAATATCCATATCGGATTCTGTAAGTAGATTATTCGCAGCCTTTAGAACATTATCTGAATCCACATCTATATCGGATAGCATATCCAGGATTCTATCAAGCTTTAGAAGTATCACAGAATCAACAATATCTGTATCGGATTCCGTATCTAGAATACTAGGTGCTGTTAGATCAATGTCTGAATCAGTATCCATATCTGACAGTCTAAGTAGATTATTAACGGCCTATAGAAGCATGAGTGAAAGCGTATCCATATCTGACTCGGTATCTAGATTAATGAATAGCTTTAGGAGTATTACTGAATCAACCATATCCATATCTGATGCAATAAGTAGAATAAAAGCCACATTTAGAACCATATCCGAGGTAGCATTAACGGTTGGAGATGTCTTAACAGCCATTAAACACGCACCAGCGATGGTTATACTAAATACAGTCCAAATACTAAGAACTTCAAGAATAACCACATATATTGCAAGGGTGATAAGGAATACCGTATATGGTTAAGTCTTATATAGGAATAAGCACTAATAAAGGTAATGGCAACAGGAAAGGTACACACTGGAGATACCCACACAGATTTTCAGTTATTGGTCCAAGAAACAGGAACAGATGGTTCAAATACGGCTTACGACTTGGCAGATGCGAGTACGATCCAAATGGTATTCATTGATCCAAGTGGTACGGAAACCACAGTTACGGCTTTAATTCTTAATGCACCTGGAACTAATGGTATTATTCGATATATAAACAGCACTCCCAACCCAACCATATCCACAGCAGGTTTGTGGAAATATAGGGCTAAGATAGGTATTACTGGTGGTGGAGCATTTCAAAGTAATAACGCAACATTCGAGGTGCTTGGATAATGCCTGGTGACCACAAACAAAAAAAGAAAGTAAAGGATCTTAGGGAAAAGTTAGGAAAGGCCAAGAAAACTAACAAACTATCCAAGAAAATACGAAAAGAGAGTATGATCCAAGATGTAGATGAATACTATAAGGAGAAGAAAGGCAAACTACAAAAGAGGTTAGCTAAGGTAAGAAAAGTACCTAGTTACGTTGATCCAATAATGAAACAAAAAATACCAACAAAACAAAAGATTGAGGAATTAAAACAAGCTTATTATCAAGTAGAATATGATGATGATCACTTACGAAATCTCCAAGAGCAAATTGACAACACAGTTGGTAATGAAAGTAAGGTTGAGGAATTAAGACAAGCTTATTATCAATCAGAATATGATAACAACACATTACGCAGTATATCAGAGCAAATTGATAAATTGGAGAAACATAAAACTCCATTTTTTCAAAGAAGTGGGAAGATAAGAAAGGCAGATGCCACTGATATTAATAGGGTTACAAGATGGGATGAAAGAACATTTAACAAGAGAAGAGAGATGCCAAAAAAGAGAGAGGAAGATGTTGAAATAGATAGAAGTGATGTTGAATTACACCCATACCAAGCTATTGCAAAACTTAGAAATAGGTTGGCCAAAATAAGAAAGGCGGGAGCTAAAAAGAAAACTGAAAAGAAACTACCATATAGTAAATATACAGTTCCACAGGATTATAACACTACTGATTTTCAACAAAGACCTGATATATTAAGTAATGCAGGAATAGACACAGACAATACATTTTGGAAAAAACAGATAGATGAAAATATGTATGTTGATTATGAAAAAATACCAAAAGGTAAAGATAAAAGAAAAATACGAAAAGAGATAAAACGTAGTGATAGAGAGAATTTTAATGTTGAACAAGAAAGGAAATATGATAAATCAATAAAGAGTTCCAAACTAAAGAACAGATTAGCAAAGATTAGAAAGGCGGACGGTGGAATAGCACCAAACTTCGTGCCTACCGAATCCCATGATCAAAAGAAGAAGAAGAAGCAAAAGACGGCGGCAGGATTAGCAAACATAAGTAAAAAACCTTGGTTGAAAGAAAAGAAGAAAGGTAGACTTACTTCAGATCCAGTTTCTAACGATATTAAAAAACCTAAAAACAAACAATACCTGGAAAGAAGGAAGAAAAAGGATTATGTTAAGAACGCCAAAGATCAGATTAAAGGTAAATCAACTGGACAACCAATGCCTGATAATAGAGAGTTTCAAAGGAAAAGATTAAAGAGATTAATGGGTGATATTACAAGTGGAAATATGACACCTACACCAGAACAAATAGAAAAGAAGAAGATAAGGGATAAGAAGGAAGCCGATGCCGCAAAGAAGCTATATGAGAGAAGGCATAGAGGTAAAGCAAAGAAGGCTAGAATAAGACGAGCAACTGAAATAATAGATCCAAGAGAGAAGAAGAAGAAAACAGTAAGGCCTGATTCTAATGTTCAAAAGGTATCACAAAGGATAGCAGAAATGAAAGTAGATAAGGATCATAACCATAAGATACAATTTAGAGTGCATGAGGGAAGCCAATATAGAAGAGCTAGCCTAGCCAAACAGGAAGGAAAGTATGCAAAGTATTGGTTGTTAAATGCCAAACAAACCAATGGTAATGGCTGGGGTGTATCACAAACATCAATAGCCAAGAACATAAGCAAGTTTATAGGCAGACCATTTGTAATTACGGCTAAACAATGGGTAGCAGAATCAGAATATGGAGATCAGTTTGAACACCCATACCTACCTACGAATAACATAAGCCAAATCATAAACCACCAGGAGAAGTTTAGGGTTGGAAGTATTGTAGATGTCATTGAGAAAGATGGAGATTATCATGCAGTTATTGAGATGAATAGTAAGTTTGCGAATATGATGTTACCACCATTCTGTAGTCCTGCTATATTCCAAAACAACCCAGGAGAGGCTGATGGTCAAATATCAGATTGGGAAGCATTACATTTAGCGGGATTGATGGAAGATCCAGCTTACGGTGCTAGGATAGCTTTATTAAAGGGAAGTTGTGTGGGAACTGCCGATGCGTGTAGTGTTCAATTCAAGTCTGCGAAACAAGCCAAAATGGTATGCCCTAAAAAGATGAAGAACCTAAAGGGAAGATTAGCTGGAATGAATACCGATGGTAGTGAAGATTTAACTGATGAGTATGAAGGAAAAGGAAAAGTTGCACCACCAAGAGTTAGTGAGGGTTTTCAAACACCAAGAATTGTAAGGCATAAAGGTACAATATTACAACCAGGTAAAAGAGAAGCGTATCCAATGCACCAAGATTATGATTTTAAGAGTGAGTTCCAACGTAAATATGAGAAGAAAAAACCATTTAAAGGAAGGGCAAAAGCCTTGAAACACTCTCCTGAAGCTGAAAACCGGTTACACTCAAGAAAGATATCCAACACCCTAGAAGAAGTAGGAGATGTTCTAACAATTTCAGAAGCAAACGCAGAAAAATGGGCTAAACTAAAAACAAGATTAGCTGCAGTAATAAAGCCAAAAAAGGCAGATAGTGTAGATAATACAATAGACAAATTAGTTAAAAACGTCAAAGATCCTACCAATAAGGAAGATTTGGTAAAGAGATTAGGTACTACGCCTAACGAACATGGCCCAAAGAACTATGGTGCTACCAAAGCTAAAGACTTTAGTTCGAGAAGAAAGGTATCGAAAAAAAAACAAAAAATCTCTAAAGTAAGACGGGCTATGATGCCACCAGAAGATCCACTTAATTGGCTACAACATTACGAAGAAGAGGGTTTTGTAGAGAAGAAATCGAGAGAGGGTTATAATTTTCCAGTAAAGCAATTAAAGGATGAATCAAAGGCGGTTAGCACACGTAATTATCGAAAGAAAGTTAATCCACCTAAACTTACTCGACCATCTCGTACTGGTCATGGAGCTACTTGGAAAGGTCCTGGAACTAATGCTGCATATACAACTCTCAAAAACTTAGAAAAAGGTGCTAAAACCTCTAAACTCAAACAACGATTAGCAATAATAGATTCTGATCAAGATGAAATTGCTGGAGATCTTAATAAGATCAATAAGGATACCGAGAACTTACGGACCAAGAGGACTTTGGGAATAGATCTGAAAAAACTACCAGGTAATGATTTGGAAGCACGATGGCAAAGTTTAACCGATCAAAGGGTACAAGCTTTACATCGATATTATGCAGGTGACGAGAAAGCTTTACAACTTGATAATGAACTTGAAAAATTACAAGCGGATGTGCAAAGTGAGATAACAACACGGGCCACCTTGGGAACTCCCACCAGGATTTCAGATCCAAAGATTCCAAAACGTGGCAAAGGCAAAATCTCTAAACTAAGGCAACGATTAGCATTAGCAGTTAAGACACCATATCCAAACCCAAAAAACTCATATATAATACGATTAAAAAAAGGCTTGACAGATATGGGTTGGCATCCTAGATATATGAATTATGCCATACAAAACCAAGTAAATCAAGGTTGGGCCAAAAAATACCAAATGGGAACGGCACAACAATTCATAAGAAAGAATGATTTGGCCAAGATGGATATTTATGATCCAAACCTAGACATAACCATGAAATTAAACGAAGTTGCAGATATATTGCCAGGAACAGCACCTACACAAGCTGGTGATACAATGTTCCAAAGGACAGGAACACCTGGAAAGAATCGTTATTATGACGAACCAGAATTGACAGGAAAACTCAAACAAAGACTAGCAGTAATAGGCAAAGTGCCTAAAATACTTGATAGTGTTGGTAATACAATTCCAAGTGGTTTTCCATATTATGTGACATCGAGAGATACATATATGTCAGGTTGGGGACCAGCTAAAGGTAAAAATAATAGGTTGATTTTCGCAGCCTTTGATAAAGGCCAAATAAAAAATCTTAAAAGAAATATGAGAAATCGTGGTGATCAAGATCAAATTAAAGTTCATAAAGGAATACCAAAACTAGACTTTGAAAGAGATTATATTCAATCCAAAGGTTTAGGCACAAAAGAAAGGTATGAAAAATGGTATGAAGATGATAAAAAAGGGTTCACAAAATCACCAAAATATGATCCAAAAGAACCACCAATGAAAGATCTTGCAAAAGTCTTTGATATGACAGGTGATCCTGAAACAGCGGGTGTAATGCGAGATACAATGAGAAAACCACCAAAACCAACACAAAAGGATAGATCAGATGTAATGGAAGGAAAATTAAGATCGGCCACCATAAAACCCTTAACAAAGAAGAAAAAGAAAGGTAAGGCAATAAGGAAAGTATCCTCTAAATCGAAGTAATACTCGAATAATATTACCAATATTACTCTATATATACTACCAAAACATATAAATATCAATAACATGACTAGACTTTCTAGACAAAACTGGACAAGAATTGCTCGTGATGTAACTAGAGCTCAAAGCAAAATTGCTAATGAGCTATTAGATGCAGCCGAAGCAGGTGGAGAAGGTGCAGTTGCAGGTCCTCAAGAAGTTGTGAACGCAATCGAAGTGATTGTAGATCAATTAGAAGAGGTACAAGCAGCAATACCAGCCGAACCAGCAGGTGCAGAACCTGTTGTCGAAGGTCCACAAATCGAAGGGGAGGTAGAAGCCCCTGTAGAAGAGGTAGAAGCCCCTATTGAGGAAGAGGAAGAAGAAGAATATGTAGCCAAATTAAAAGCCCAAGTCGCAATATTAGCCCGAAAGGTTGATGTTCAAGACAGGGAAAGAATGGCACAAGCTTATTCAGAACTCTTTGACAACGTACAAGTTGCTCAACAAAAATTCGATGAAGTGGTAAACTCCAAAGAACCAATCAGTTCATGGCAGGGTAAGATCGCAGCCATTGAAAACTATCGTAACGAAAGCAAAGAAGGCACACCATATAGTGTTGCACCAACTACTTCAGGATTTCTATCCAGGAGTAAAACTGCAAAACTACAAGCTGGTAGCCTGGAGCATTTGTAGGTAGATTATCATGGCATTCGGACTCATACCTGCAGGAACAATTACGAGAGAAACAATAATTTCTACTCGTAGGATACCTGTGGCAGCATCAGAATCAATCACGAAAGGACAAGTTTGTGAGTTAGTAAGTGGATACTTGAAGAAAAGCCCAACAGCCGCAACAGTAGATGTAAATCATTTTGTTGCATTAGAATCAATAGACAACAGTAGTGGTAGTGCTGGAGATCTATCATGCCCTGTAGCAGTCAGCGGACATTATGTGACCGTTGTTGCAGACGGAGTAATCCGACCAGGTGCAAGATTACAGATTTCAGCTTCAACTGCTGGACAAGTTATCACCACAGGTGGTGGTGGCAACAAACAAATAGGTTGGTACACAGGCAAAGAAGGTGGAATTATTGCGAAAGCAGCAGGAACACCATTTCAAGAAACATTTACCGATGATTCAGACTTCCCACCAGTAGCGTGTGCAGATGGTGACGTAATCGAGATTTATCTCGGATTATAGAGGTAGAAAAAAATGCAAAGTAAAATAAACAAACGAGAAATCGACTACAAAGGACAACAACTATGGTTGAATCCTGTAGACAAGACAGTGTATGCTACCGATGGAGCTCCAACTTACTCCTTTGGAGAAGTTAATGGAACACCAATCTATAACTACAACGCCCATTTCGATGCAGTAAAAACTGCCAAAGACAAACTCGGAACATCATATATGCATGATGCTTTCGTAGATCCTGAATTTAAATCCCTAGCAGAAGATTATGTTAGCGATATAAAATCAGGCGGTCGTCAAAGACAGGCAGCATTGAGAAGCAACGTAAACTCCGCAGTCGATATTGTCAATGTATGGGAAACCGTACTTGGTAAAAGAGATAGGGTTTACGCTGGTAAGAACTTGGCAAAAGAAATTGCCGTTCCAAACTTACTCATAAGCATCGACACAGTTACAAAATATACTGGAATGGAAAAGTTAGACGAAGGTATGAGAGCTCGAGTAAAAGAACTCCCATATACAAGAGCTAACTTTACAGCAGCAAAGTATGGTCTAAAGTTCATCATCCATGAAGAAGCAAGATTGAAGAACGTGCATAACGTTTTACAAGACAGCATCCAAGTGGCTTCAACAAAGATCGAACAAAGACAGAGCTTTGACGTTTTGGCAATAACAGAAACGAACACAGGACAAGCAGTCAAAGGTTTATGGGATACATTTGCCTCAAACACCGATCACTCCGACTACGATCCAACAGTAGATATTGGAATCGCAAGTTTGAATATCGATGGATCAGGGGTAGGTGGAAAACTAAACCGAGTTGGTATGCACCAACTAACATTCGCAAAATTCACTGGAAACACATTCATTCGTGGTGTGGCTTCCAACGGACCTCGTGATTATAATTACGAGCCAGGAACAACCGATTTAGTCGGTATTCCAGGAATTGGATTGGTATTGGATAACGGTATCAAACAAGGCGATGTACACTGTGTAGACACTGAATTAGAACCAAACTGTGCCTTATTCCAAGGACCACAAAGAGTCGGAAGTATGCATGACGAGGAAACTGGTGACGATAAATATTTCGTCATTGATTACCATCTTGCAGCGAAGATTCAAAGTGAAACTGGTAGATTAATCACAGGAGCAATTACACCCGTAGCGTGGTAATAAACCCGCTTTTCTTTTTTTTTTAAACTAAAAATAGGTATAGAGTAAGGATTCTACTTCCTTACGAAGCGTGATCGATTTGCCTGCAGACATCACTCACCTGGCTGTTCATTTGATATTTCTATCATCTGTTTTAACGCCTCTTATACCTAATCAATATTGGTTAATCCATAATATAAATTATACCTAAAAACAAGCCTTAATATAGGGCATTTTTAATTGATGTATTAGTGGGGTAAGGTCAGGCCACTGTGATAGAACTGCGTTGAAGGCAGGGAAAACGAGCTCAACATCGGTCACACCTAGGTTCAAATCCTAGTGCCTCAAAATTCAATTTTAATACTTATATAGTATTACTACGATATTACTTATATATGGCAAAGAAAGAATTAGGACCAAAAGACTACTGGGCTCAGTATATTGTGAGAACTCATAGTGCTGGAAAAGACTATCTTTATGCCTTAGTTCGTAGACGATATTCAGAAGATGATGTTGAAGCTGATGGAAGAGGAAAATACATTGGTGTGGAAGAAGAACCACGTTATCCAATGACTACCGATGCAGATCCAGATTCCGACACCTTTGGTAAAAGAATCCAAGTAAAAGATAAGGAAGCTGTTGGCATTAAACTAAAATACACATTGGAGTTTACTGAAAAAAACATCGCTGACATGAAAACGATGTGTGGTGCAATCGGTGATCCCTGGGGTGAAACTCGCTTTGTTTGGAAATTCAAAGAAAGAGCTATAGCAACGGATAATCTTAGGAATTTTTGGGATCTTAGTTGGGAAGAGGCCCATAAGAGATTTATCGAAAGAACTAAGCAAGTTATAGAGATCGAGCAAACAGAGAGGCCGAGAGAAAAACAGGAGATAAAAGTTGAACAAACGAATAAGCATGACAATAGACACAGAAGTTCTAAAAAGACTGAATAGGTATATTGATGAATTTGCTCTTGGGCATGAGAGAGGAAATAGGTCATTATACATATCAAACCTCATAAAGAAGTATGTTCCAGAACTACCACCTTAATTTTTTTTAAAATACTACAATTTATATAGGGCATAAACCCTGGATAATTATGGAAAAAGAAAACGCTAAAATCTTGGGAAAGCTATGGAAAACATGGCTAGACACAAGAAAAGGTGCGAGAAGATGTGAGGGAAATTGGCATAACTTTGTAACAGAAGATCTCTTTGATGTCACAAAAGACTTAGAAAATATAGAGGATGATGCTTTTATGTGGTATCTTAGCCATACTAAAACAACATTCTCTTAATCTTTTTTTTATATATGAGTAAGCCTAATAGTATATATGGCAGTTAAGACAGCAGACGATATTAAAACTCAAATTCTAACTGGAACATATCCAGAAAATACCATAAATAATGACAATGTATTCGATTATGAGCAATATGACAAAAGGAGAAGATACCCCAGTTGTGAGGTTTGGACCACTCAACCAGAGTCTACCCAGGAAACCAAAAAGACTACCGAGACCATAGTAGGCTTTGAAATACGATATTATGTCAAAAATCTAGGCATAAGAAGTAGTCAAATTACCTCTCAAAAAGACGTAGAAGCTGAAATATCTAGGGTTATAGGCCTAATGGATTTGCAAGATCATAAGGTAGTTTTCGAGTCTAAGATATGGGCCAGACAACAAATAGGTAAATTTGGAGTGGATTTTCCATCATATATTGTATCTGTTTTAAAGATAAGTGTTAGGCAAATAACACCCTCAACTGCTACCGCAGATGGAGTCTTAAAATTTATAAAAACAGGTTCAAACGTGGATAATGCACCAGCTTCTGACTACACATATACTGAAGTTTTTGACGTAGATATTACATCAGGCTATAAGAGTATACCTGAAAACTACGCTGGATCTCATATTCCAGTCCATTTTGCTGGAAATTTCACAGGTAGATTGATATGCAACATACCCATAAAAACGGCCGATTTGGGTAGCACTGGCGACAAATTAAACCAATTAATTAGACTAAGATCTGTAGGAGAAGCACCAGATCTAAAATTCGAATATTCCAATAAAACTGGTGGAGAGTCACCTGATACAATAACCGAAACATTTATCGTAAAACCTGAATCATTACAGAGATTATATAGGTATCAAGACACTGTGGTTTATAGGTTTACGGCAACTATTAGTACGCCTAGTGTAATTACCACTTCGTAAGGTTAATTAAGCATATAATACAATATTACTCATGTATGGCTAGAATCTGGCTATAATCAAAACCAGGCAAGTTTTTCCCTATCATTGGATGGGGTTTTGAACTTCATTGATGCCATACTACTAAAATCTTTATATTAGATAAAACCTATGTTTAAGTATGGGACATTTCGATACTGGAAAGGAAATTAACGCTAAAAAGTTTAATATTTACATAGGTAGTGCTTCTAACGAGTGGAAGCTAGTCCAAAATGCAAGAGTATTGGTATCTCACCCTGTTTTTAGAGAACCTACAACATCTGGTGGAGTTATTACATATACTGGAGCTGCAGATCATACTATTTCAGGCACTTTACTATTTACCACAGATGAATGGACAACTGCTAATTCGGCAGGTGCAACAAACGTAGCAGGATTGGCAGCATTACTAACACCTGATGCAACATCAGGAGAAGTATTAAGCAAAACATGGCTAGTTAAATTTACGGATATGAACTCATCATCAACTACTACCACATTGACATTTGCGAATTGTAAATTATCTGTAGCAGATATTTCAAAAAGCGTTGAAGGAGCAGTTAAGGTAGATATAACCATTGTATGTCCTGATGAACCAACGTAGTGATAGTGATGAACGATGAGCTTGGATATCGCAGAACAACGGCTATCATCAGCTAAAGATAGGATTAGAAAATATATAGATCAAAACATATTGATGTGGGCCACAGAAGAAATGTTACTTCCAGGTCAAGCAGATATAGCAGGTTCTGTTTCCCAAAGAGCTTCAGATGGATTGTCACTTGAAAAGTCTGGTTTTATGAAAGTTGAATTAGTGTGGGATTTTAGAGGTGAAGATAACCAACCAATACATTTTTACTTAGAGTATGGCACTAAACCACACATGATAGAAGCTAAAGGAAAGATGGGTGGTGGTGCAGATTGGCTACATTGGAAAGGACCATCAGGTGGATTTGTTATAGGAAAGGACCACTTTGCTAAAATGGTAAGACACCCTGGAACTGAACCAAAAATGTTAGTGCATGGAATAAGAGATGAAAGATTACCAGCACTTGAAAAACGTATTTCGAGTGAGGTTCAAAACCATTTGGAGATTGATAAGACATGAGTGCATCTGACGATAAAGTTCGTGTTCCAATAGAAATAGATCCAGAGGATATGGGTGAATTAAACGATTTAATACAAAGAATAAAAGATGCCAAATCAGATATTAGAGGATTAGAACCAAGAACTGGAAGAGGTAAGGGTGACGAAGAATCTCGTATGCCATATAGACCAACTCCTTTTGAGGATAGAGGTGGTATATTTGGTGGTGAAACTGGCAAAGAAGAAAAGTTTAGGGATAAAAAATCAGCAGCACCTTTCCAAAGAGGAAATCAATTTAAAGAAATGCAAGAAGAATTACAACAAGTACAAGAAACACAAGGTGATGTTGTAAACAGCTTGATGAACTTAGGTTTCATGGGTGGTATTGGTGCGGGTTTTGGACAAGGTGGTAGATTACAACAAGCACAAAAAGGTATTGGTAAAGCTAAAGGAATAATGAAAAACCCATTAAGTATACTTGGTATGGGTGCAGGTGGTTTGAAAGGTATGTCTGGTCTATTAATGTTTGGTGGTATTTATGGTATGATAGCTATGGCTGTTATTGAATTTGGATCTGCGATGATAGATTCATTATTCAAGCCAGGTGGTATTTATGATACAAGATTTAGACGAAATATAAAAGAAGAGATCATAAAAGTATTTGACTTGAAAGAAAAGGAAGATATAGCACAAGGTAGAAGAACAATAAGAGTAACAACAAGTTCTGCTTTAAGAGGAACAGATAATAAAGTTAGAAGTAATTTGGATATAATAGCAAATGGTAAAAGGGTGTTCGATTTAGACGGAACTCTTATAACACAAAATACAGGAGCAGGTAGTGTATAATGGTTTCATATATTTGGAGAAGTACCGATGGTCAAGAAGATGGTACAACAAAACAAGGAACTAGAACTGCAGCAGGAACTGATTTAATCACATTTTCCAAAACAAGTGTTTCTGATGGTAAGTATCTACACCAAACACAATTAGATATGATTGTAGGCATAGGAGAAAATGAGAAGCCAAAAGGTAATGTAAACGAATTACAAGATACCTTCCTAGACTCTATAACATGGACCATAACTGGATCTGTAGTTACCGATACAGGTAGTTCAAGTGTTTTCCAAAAGATTAAGGAATGGTTAATAGAGGAAAAGACAGATGATGTATTTACAAAGGGTAGATTTGGATTAGAATTAGACGATATTGATTCCTACGACTTAGTACCAACAGGAACTGGTGCTGCAGTAGAGCAACCCAGAGCGTATGTATTGACAAGTTGGCGATGGATACGAGAAGGTGAAACAAAAGGAAAAACAACCTTTATTGCAACAATTAGATTTAATGGAGATGTAGGAAGTAGTACAAGTAGCCCTAAATATTCCTGGACAGTGAATTACTCTTGACATCACAATGGTCATATACTGTCACTCATTACGATGAAGATGACTCTTGGTCCTCAACAGATATAACTTCAGAAATTAACTCAATGCCATTAGTGACGGATACGGGAACAGGTGATGTTAATTCTGCAAGGATTATACTATCTGCAAATAATGGTAAATTCATTAAAACAAGTCCTGTTATTGATCAATATGATAGGATAAGGATACAGATAGATGATGGTGATTCTACTACAACTAATTATGACAAATATTTTGAGGTAATAAAGATACTACCTTCAGAATCAAAGTCGGAAGGAACTAGGGTAGAATTATTCCTTATGGGCCTAGAATACCACTTGCAAAAAATTAATTATATTAAACCTCACTTTTTTGAGGGTGCTAATGAGGTAATGGAAGATATTGGAAATCAATATAATGATAGTCGTGGAACACAACAACCTACATTGTTAGGGCATGATAGTAGCACATATAATGAATTACCAACCAAGTCTTTTCAAAGAAACAACTATGATTATGGAAGTAATGAATTACCATGCTATGATAGAATGAATGAAGTGTCAGACTCACTAGCTATGGCTGTGTCAGAAGGCGGAGCTTTGGATTTCTATGACTTTAAGTTTGTTGTTCCAAATACCACATCATACTCTCCAGGAACATACGATCCAAAAACTCATATAATGTTAAAGGCATTTTCATCAGGTAATAATATAGCAGGTGGAAGTCAGAAAATGATTAGTGATAGTACGTCAGTAAACGTAGGAGAAACCGACTCTGGTATTGATAATGAAACAGGAACTGTTGTTTTGGCATGGGGTGCTGCAGAAGCTGGTAGCTTACCTATTGCTTATTCTCAATTTGCATCTGAAGAAATTAGGTATCCTTTATATCCAGAATGGTTAAGTACCGAAATATATAAACAAAACTCAAAAGTTCAATATCAAGGCGAATTATATAGATCGGTTTATGCTGGTGATAACGAAAATCACACTCCACCTGGTAGTGGTAGTGCAGATTCTTATTGGGATCACAGAACAAAAGATGAAGATTATGGTGCATTATACCAATATTCACAATGGACCGACAATCTAAATGACGAATGGAAAGATAGTGGTACAGATCCAGATGATATTAATTCAAGTGGTGAATTAGGCCCAGGTTTTAATGATGGAAATATGGTTATATGGGATACTGGTGAAAATTGGTTTAGAACTTGGGCTGATGTAAGGGATAATAATGGTACGCCTAATCCAAGTAATATATCAAGTGATGTAACATTAAAAAAATACCTTTATAATGACGATACATTTTATAGAGGGTTTAGGGTTTTAATTGAAAATGCCGTATCTGGTTCAAGTGGTAAATGGCAAGGATCTGATAAGAATGGAAAATCCTTTTCCTATGCAATAGTAGAGTGTATAACACCTGGAACGGCCTCAACAGCCGAATGGATAGTCAAATATGTAGGTGCAAATAATTTAAGTTGTATTGTTAGACATGATGGCATACCATTTAGGAATGTAGGTGGTTCTACTTGGACTGCTACTGGAACTATTGATGGTGTATCATATGGTGCTAATACCGATGGTGATTGCCTACACCCATACGATTCATTAACTAATGAAGAGGGTATTTATGGATCAACTTTTTCAGCTAGTACGGATTCAGCATTAAAAGTTTCATATACATGGCAAACTAATGCTGTTACGGGTATTCCTGCTAATGCAACACAAAAACATAAACTAGGTGCATGGTTGAATTTTAACATACCTTTTCCTCATGCAGAAATAAATGGTAATCTTGACGTTGGTTTTTGGTTTGGTGGTGGTGCTTCTGGTAGAGATGCCGTCTGTGAACCTGCTACCTTAGATATTGAAAATATGCATATGAGTCCACAAGGATATAGAGGATTCAATAATGGAGATACATTAAATACAGAATGTTTTGGCCAAATATCTAGTATAGACTTTTGGTTGAAATTAGACTATCAAGGTAGACTTGCAAGTTCAGGTGGATACACATCTTCAACAGAACCAAATATAGGGGTAACCTGTCTTGTTATAGATACATCTGATAATGTGGCAAAACAAGATTTCATAGTTCCTTTTAACAACCAATGGTTACCTTACAAATTACCAATAAGTGGTTTCCAAACTTATAGAGGAAGAAAACCAAAAGATTCCCTCATTGATGCATTTGTACCACCAAAAGACTTGACAATTAACAACCAAATAGAATGGAGAAACATCAAGCAAATAATTCTTCAAACAACAGGTAGTTATGACTCTTTTGGAAGATATTGTGATAGTGGTCCAACAGGAAATTTCTTTGCAAACCAAACTATATTATTATCTGGTTTGTCTGCAATTGGATTTGAATATAGAAAATTGGATATGTATATTGATGCCTTCCATTTTACAAAGCCTTTGTTAGTTTCTACAGGCCAAGATACTTCCAAAGACATAGAATCTGACTTTATGGAAAAACCAGAAGTGTTCGACTACTTCCAATTAAAAAACATCGCAGAAGCCGAAAGACAAAAACGAAAGTTTAGGCACGTTGAGTTTGAGGTTAATACAACAGGAAAATTCGACATTGAGTTTGGAGATTATTTCAAATTCAAACACGCACGTTTAATTTCTGATGGATTAAGAACTGGTACAGATGGTGGAATCAACTACATTGAATTAGTGGCCAAACGGATAGAATATAGTATAACAAAGCCCGTAGATGGCAAAGGTGGATTTCTAAGAAAAATATTAGGGGTGAGAAGATTTGTCTAAGGCAGCGGTAAGAAAGAACCAAGCCGATCTTCTAAACCAACAAAAGAAAGATCGTAAGGATTTGTTTGCTCAAAGACGACAAATAGCATCTGGCACAGGTTCGGTTAATTTTGGCAACCTAGCGACAAATTCAGGTGGTGGATCTGGTGGTGGA
>Ga0114905_1000209_pt1 | contig 40365 bp, 31 predicted proteins | sample MalvireepMed_b05_FD_83499 | JGI IMG/M metagenome (GOLD analysis project Ga0114905, IMG submission 83499) | Marine viral communities from the Global Malaspina Expedition - Malaspina viral metaG DeepMed_b05 | ecosystem: Environmental > Aquatic > Marine > Oceanic | place: Mediterranean Sea...
GTCTGGCTTAGGCAAAGGTAGGCGCTGATTAATCGAATGGAAAAATAGATGAATCGCTTCACGCCCTTCTTCTGACTTCAGACTAAAGGGAGAAAGCTGGATTTTTCCTTTTCTTCTGGTTTCAAGCTGGGGGTTAACCACAAAAATGTTCTCCACCTCAGGCAGACCAGAAAACAGGATAGGTTTCTTTAGCACCTCAACCTGAGTCTTGATCCAATCTGCCGCGTCATATTGGCGCGAAGAACTGCCACGAACGGAGATATGCTGAAACTCATCAAACACAATCAGTTCGACCTGGGTTCGATCTGAATAATACTTGATCCTGTTCTCCATATCTTCACGCGTACCATGCGTAGGTCTAGGGTCGCCAATAGCACTAAGTATCCGCGATGCGAGATTTTTTACCGTGCAGTTCTCGGGGACCACGATAGAGAGGACCTTTTTGAATTCTCCCTTCTTATTATGGGTACGACAGTATTCCTTGATTATAGAGGTCTTTCCTGCACCAGTGTATCCAATCAAACTCATCACACCAGGTGAGTCGGAATAACGTCCGGCGAGATGAAAATTCGAAATGCGGGCCAAGGCATCTTGGAACCCATCATGAACAATCCTGACATCTCTGAACGCCGCAAGACTTCTGGCTTGTTCATCGTTGAGTACACCTCTCTTACGCATCACCATAGCCATCCCCCTTGTCGTGAGGTTTCGAGACATCACTTGCACTAGATGCACGCCAACCACGCAGGCTTAACTGCTCATCCATTTCCTCTGGCGAGTTGAATGGAATTAGGTAATCGTCTTCTTCTTGGGAGGATGACGTCTCATCTATTCCTATCGGATTAGATGATTGATGTGCCTCAAGGGCCCGCTGTTCTTCATTTTTGTATCGATAGGCGCGTTTTCTTTTGGATTTCCGGGCATCCGACACCAATTTCTGCGCTGCCTCAAACACAGAGAGTCTTCTGTCAAGAAGCTCCTCCTCCGACACCTTATCAGGGTTGACACCTTCTCCGGATATCGAATCACGAATGACCTTGTGTCGCCACATAGACAACTGCAAAGAGTACGTTTCATAGATACAGCTTGCCGGAATAAAGACCCTATTCTCCCTGTCTTCAACGTAAACTGTCGAAAGATCCTCGGGATCCACTTTCACTCGTACCTTCGGGTTTTTCAGCCCTAGAGAGCTGTTTCCGATTAAGTGACGTCGGAGTAGTTGAATAGCGTCAGATTGGTAAGGTAGCCCAGCAATCGTCACCCCGTGACGACCTAGTGTCCTAGTCTCTACCTTGAACAACAAGACATTGAGATCTTGTTGGTTTGAGATGAAATGAACAGGGTTTTTACGTGTACCCTCACTCCATTTCTCTGCAGGCGTACAATTCAATCGCTTATGAGGGCTATTCGAGTAGTCATCGACGATGAACTTTGTGAGAAGAAATTCAAACTCTTCAATTGTTAAGCATGCTTCTTGCTCTGACGGGTATATTCCTCGCTTGGCTGGATTTGAAAATGTTGTCCCCGGCAAGGTATGAATCAGTTTTGTATTCAGCGTCCCGAACCATCGCTCCACAGATCCCTTGTAATGAGGTTGATAAGCAGGATTGTACTCAACAGAAGTACCCACCTGCGCTGTGCTATCCAGCAAGTGCTGGGAGTGAAACTCCAAAGCATTGTCCAGCACCAGAGTGTCGATAAGCCCAAAACAAGACCAATCAGACAAAAAGTTTGCTTGTAGAGAAGTTCCTGAATGCAGCTTTAGCTGCTGAATGATCTGGTCTAGAAAGGCCTCTTTGGGAAGAATGGCATGCCTAAGACAGCGCATCACAGAGATGTAGCTTGGAGCATCAAAGCTCAAATAGAAGCCCACGACCATTCTTGAGTAAAGATCAAGCGCAACCGTCAGCCAAGGCCGCCCCAATATAGCTCCACTATTCACAACCAGTTGCAGGTCAACCAAGTGATGGTCAACTTGAACAATCTGTAGTGGGTATGCCGCTGTAACTCCAGCCCCTGTAGCATCAAATATCGCATTTGCCGCTCGCTTTCCATGCTGGGCCACTTTTACTTCGTAGGGGTCAAGTGCCCGAACGTATCTATAGATTTTACGAATATGCGGCACCGACAGCTTCGAAGCTGGTGATTTTTCCTTATTCTCCTTGAGAATTCGGTCACGAACAATTTGGTAAAGACGGTTAACTCGATGAGGAGTTGGAATGAGATAAAAATCTTCAATCACCTCATCGAGAATTTCCACAACCCTGTCATCAAGGGTTTTGATCCGACGTCCCTTTAGATAATCGGCAGGCAGCAAAGATCGAATATCTCGATCTCCATCACTCCATGCCCGGTACCATCTCTCAACGGTTCTCACACTCGGCTGTCGCGGGCCATTTTCATGGCTGAATAATCGCAAAACATCTTTCACTGTTGAACTTAGTGCATGACCAGCAATACCTTCATCGACTGCCTTTACATATTTGAGTCGCCGCCGAGCTTCTGCTTGGTGTTCAGCGCTAAAACTTTCGAAACTGCGTTTAATTGAGCTTTGACTGTGCCCGCCCTTTGAGCGCCCCATGCGTTCTATCTCGGCGTCACCGTTCACAATCATCGACGTAAACTCTGACACGCTGATCAAAAGGGGTTTGCCGGTCTCAATGTTCGCCAGGTTCAACTCGTTTGCAGCTGTATGACAGACAACCTTGAACTCAGAACCCTTCACCAGAACCTTGGTATTTATGGGGAGATAAATGTTTGTCATAGCCCAGCCCCCTGATCGAGAAGCCAAACCTGACTATCTTGCTTAATCGGCATTTCCAGATCGACACCCAGAAATCCCGCTGAAACGAGAGAGAGCGCTTGTCCTCTTGCTTCTCTGGACCTTAGCCTTAATGACAATTCACCTACTGTTAGAGAGGTTTCGCCGGAAAACATTGCTTTAAGGTCGTCATACGACAGCATGTCCCTCGGTCGTCGGCACGTAGCCATGAGTAGGATTACATTCGACCAACGAGGTTCGCGTCGAATTTCTTTTTCAGTCCACACTTCGAAGGAAAACCCAAGCTCATGCAGCGCACATTCAATATGCCCGAACCTCTCAACAGCTTCCGGGATTATCGCTTTTGCGTAAGGTTTGACCTCTATGACAGTCTCTGCAGCAGCCTTTGTCACTAAAAGGTCAGGATAGTAAGTCTTCTCAACACCGTTGAAGTCATAAGGCAATGCGAAGGGTTGCTCCGAGAACCCCACAACATCAGGAAGAACGTCAAGAACGCGCATGCAGTCGCGTTCGAGTTGAGATTCCCACTGAAGGTGTTTTGCATTCTTGTGACTATAGAAATGACCAACAACACGGCCTTTGCTGCGGGTTACAACACGCCTTGCAAGATCGTTCATCGTACTCTCCTAAAGCTAAATTTAGGCAAAGCGCGCCTGTGGCGTGCTTTCCACGCAATGCTTGCCTGTCCTGGGGAAACGTGCTAAAGGAGGAATCACCACAATTCTTCTCGCTTCAGCGACGTATCCAACCGCTTCAGACATTCTGGGGCGGTTTTTACGTTTTAGACCTCATGAGTTGTTTTCGTTGGACAGAATGTTTCCGACTGATCACTCAAAGGTCAAGGCCCGCCCTTATTGCCAAACACCTGAAATCTGCCCAACCGAAAATTTCAGATCCGGTTCAATGAGCATTCTTATGCGCGAATGGACATTTTCTTGGGGAGGCGCTGATACAATGCCTTTTGGCGTTTTGAAAAAGAACGCAATGAAAATCTGGGGTCTTTATTGTCGTTTTTAGGAGGCCGATACATTGCAGTCGATGTATCAACCTCCCATTCAAAATCCAGCATGTAACGCGACAAAAAACGAAAGTGTTCTCTCTGATACTTCAATCTTGAGGACAAAAAAATTTTGCATTTACCAATTAATTCGGCATCAAATTTTTCAAAAGTTAGGGAATAGGTAGGGACTCGATGGAGACACTTCACTTAAAATGCAGAACATTTTCCGTGAATGAACATTAGATCGGAGCAGAATATTCACTCACACGAAGGCAATGGAAGAGATCATTAATGATCGAAAATGCAAATAGGTCAGCGAAGAAACGCCGATATTTTGATTTTTGCAAAACTTACTTTTGAAGGAAGAGGTCTGACTGCGACCTAAGACAAACTGTTAATTGGCTGCAAATCTTCTTTGCGACAATTACTTTGTCAATTTCGACATCTTTTTTGTCAAAAACGACAACTTCTTTGTCACCCGACACCCGTTGTCACGTGCCACAAAAGCTGACATGCGACTTCTCCCGAAATCAATGCCTTAGCACTTTCGATTGCCAGATAAGTTGTCATCGATTGTCACAAAAGCTGACAAAAATCTGCAGAATTGACAGAAAAGCTGACAATTTTCGACAAACAAAAAAAAGAAGGTATGGCACAAAGGCACATACCTTCTTCGCACACTAGAGCGACATCACGCTCCAGGAACTTTCCGACTCTCTGTTATTTTGTCGGATGTATTTGAAGCGGTGTTGTAATTGCGAACAAGCAACACACCACCAAAGAAGATGCCGGGGATTGCGACATAGATAAATGGCGCAACACAGGCCACCGCAATACCCACAAACATGCAACGCGCAATCCTGTTCTGCTTGCCATTGAGGTATCCTTCAATGGCAACTGCCAGCGAAATTGCAGCGACAACGCCGCCCATCAACGCCAAGGCAACTTGCAGCCCCGAACCTTCACCGATGATGGCCGGGTTCCATATAAAGACGAATGGCAACAGGAAACCAACCGCAGCCAGCTTGACAGCGTCAAAGGCTATCTTGAAGGGGTCCTCTTCTGCGATGGCAGCGGCAGCCAAAGCCGCAACAGCAATTGGCGGAGTGAGTGCCGACAAGATCGCGTAGTAAAGAAGGAACATATGCGATTGAAGAAGCGGGTACCCCAACTTGGCAAGAGCAGGTCCGACCAGAACCGCAGCCAGGATATATGCGCTTGGTGTCGGCATGCCCAAACCAAGGATAATGGTCACGACAGCCGCAATCATAAGCGTGATGACCGGATCTGCACCACTGATGGCCATGATCACATTGGCAGCTTTCATGCCAAGTCCGGTCATAGACAGACCACCGATCACAAGACCGGCTGCAGCACAGGCACCCGCAACAGGCAGAATACGCAGGGTTGTTTCTCCAAGTCCCTCAACGACACGCCACAGGCTCATGCGGGTTCTTGGTGAACATGCTGCCGCAACCACCACAGATGCCGCCCCCAAACCAGCCGTCATGGTTGGTGAATAGCCAAGTGATAGCACCAAAACAATCACCGCCACCGGGACCACAAACATCCAGCCATTGATGACCGTTTGTTTGAGAGTGGGAACATCATCCGGATAAGCACGCAGATCACGTTTTACAGCACGAAGATGGACCTGCGAAAAAACGCCAAGGTAATAAAGGATGGCTGGAATGATCGCTGCATACACCACTTCGCGATACGCAAACCCGGTATATTCCGCAAGAATGAATGCGGCCGAGCCCATGATAGGTGGCATCGCACTGCCCCCGGTGGAAGCTGCAACCTCAACTGCGCCAGCAAACCGCGCAGAATAGCCAAGCCGTTTCATGATCGGGATCGTGATGGATCCGGTTGCGACAACATCAGAAACCGGACTTCCCGAGATCGTGCCATACATGCCCGACGAGATAACCGCAACTTTTGCCGGGCCGCCGGGGCTTTTACCGGTGAGCGCCGCCGCAAGATTGAAAAAGAAGTCACCACCGCCAGCAAATGACAACAAGGTCCCGAACAGGACAAACAGGAAAACGTAACTCGCAACAACCTGGATTGGTACGCCGAACACGCCGTCTGTTGTGAAAATCAGAGCATCAAGAAGATAGCTATACTCGATCAAGCCATGCCCGAAGGGAGGCGGCAGCAAGTGTCCAAACAGGTTGTAGGCCATAAAGCCCAAAACCACGACTGTCAGACCAGCGCCAGTTGTGCGACGAGTAGCCTCTAATGAGAGAAACAGCAAAGAAGAGCCAAAGAAGAACTGCAGGGGGGTAAGTTCTTCGAGCAGGGTAATCCTGCTGGAAATGACATCGGCATTCCAAAGGAAGAATGCACCTGTCGCCAAGCTAAGTGCGCTGAGCCCCCAATCGATGATCGTTGGCCGTTCAGCCGCGTTGGCACGCGAACCGATAACCAGAAACAGCATCGAAAAGAGACCGCTCAGAAACAAAATCCCGATGATCAGCGGATCGGAAATCACAAACAGGTTGCCATAGATCACGCCCAGAGCAAACAGCGCTGCAATGACGATCAGGGTTTTGTGGGGTAAGGCCGCAAACTTACGTTTGCGGCCTGTGCTAACAAGTGACTTCATCATTTGAGAAGTCCTGCCTCACGATATGCTTTTTCCGCACCTGCGTGGAACGGCATGACATTCTGGTCAACCATCAGCTCCGGGCTCAGCGCCTTCATGGACCCGTGAACAGCCTTGACCTCTTCGATGTGATCAATCAACGCCTTGGTCAATTCATATCCGGTAGATTCAGGCATCTGATCAGTCGTCACCAGAAGTGCACCAAGTGCTGGCGTTTCAACATCAGCAGGCTGGTTGGAATAGCTGCCGCCCGGGATGGTGAAAGTCTGCGTACCAAACCGTTCGTTGGTTGCATCAATCACGTCTTTCGGAATATCGAGAACAATCACTTCATTGTTCTCGTCAATTGCACGGAACGAAGAGTGCAAAACGAAGACACCGTTGGTGACCATATCGATACGGCCATCCTGAAGCAGGTCTGCCTGATCATTTGCACCGGCCTGCACAATACTGCCGCCATTCGCTTCAACAGCATCTTTGGCAAGCCCAGCTTGCTCGAGCATGAAGAGTGCAACGTTCGAGGTGATGTTACCGGAACGGTTCACACCAATACGAACCGGTGCCTTTGTCGTTGCAAGATCATCGAGGCTGTCGATGTTGTATTCATCGGCAATCGACTTCGCGAGGAAGAAGTGCATCGGCGCCCAATTATACATGTAGCCGATTGCACGCATGTTGGTCACAGGGGCCTTGAAAGGCGCTTCGCCTGCCAAAGCAATCTTCACTTCGGCGTTGTGAACCAGCCCCATATCCGTCCGGTTTGCCGCAAGCAAACCGATATTGGCAAAGCCGCCACCAGTCGCCTGATATGTAACGACAGAGTCTGCATCAGACTGCTTGACTGCTCGGTCAATGCCTGCGCCAAGAAGGGACCACAAACCACCCGGGTTTCCACCCGACAATGTCAGGTTTACCGGTTCAGCTTGTGCAGTGTTAACGCCGAAGGCCAGTCCAATAGCCGCGGCAAGAGTCAAAAGCCTCATTCTTTCCTCCCTAATGGGTACGATCTCTGATTATGGTTTTGTTTTATTGTTATTGGACGCCGAACCTTCTCAGGTTTCCGCAAAGCAGCGTCAGGCCTCGAAAGTGATATTCACGTTTTTCTGTTCGGTATAGGACAGCATCTCACCGAGGCATTCTTCACGCCCGATACCTGATTGCTTCATCCCGCCGTATGGGGTGCCAAGAAAATGGTCGCTGGAATTGTTGACCCATACATATCCGGCACAAATGTCATCCACGGCCCGCATTGCCTGAGAAAGGTCACGCGTCCAGACTGAGGCTGTTAACCCGTAATCAACACCGTTCACGGCATCGATAAGAGCGTCATACTCCGTCCACTTCAGGATACTTAGTACGGGACCAAACACTTCTTCTTGGGCAATGCGCATATCAGGCGTCACATCGGCAAACACCGTCGGCCTGACGAAGAAGCCACCCGCCAGATCGGCAGGAACGTCGCCTCCTGCAACCATCCTTGCCCCTTCACCTTTGGCAATATCGATGTAGCGGAGAACCTTCTCGTACTGACCTCGTGTGGACAAACACCCCATCTGAGTGTCCGGGGAGAGTGGATCACCCGGGGTAATATCGTTGAAAGCAGAAGCCAGTTGTTCGACGACCAGATCATAAATGCTCTCGTGAACGAAAACGCGACTGGTCGACCCGCATGACTGCCCCGCCGTCCACGGCAAATTCATGCCCTTAACCGCACTTTGAATGGCTTTTTCAACATCGGCATCGGGGAATATGACAAGGGCGTTTTTGCCCCCCAGCTCAAGAGAGACATGCTTAAGTGTCTCCGCGGACTGGCGCATAACAGCACGTCCGGTTGCGGCACTGCCAACAACACTGACGCTGGCGATCCCCGGATGGGTCGAAAGACCTGCACCCAGGTCGGGGCCACCATTCAGAATATTCAAAACACCGGGCGGGAAAAGACCGCCGATCAGTTCTGCAACCTTCAGACTTGAAAGCGGCGTTTCTTCGGACGGCTTAATAATAACGCTGTTACCAGCCATAATCGGCGGCGCGAGCTTGGCACATGCAAACATCAATGGATGGTTGAACGGGACAATACGGGCAACAACCCCGACCGGCTCGCGAACGACATAATTCACTTTGCCCGCGCCAACCGGAACAGTTTCGCCCTTAAGCTCCGTCGCAAGACCGGCAAAGAAATCCATCAAGGTCGCGGCAAGTTCGACATCAAACAGCATCCCGGTCAGGGAATTTCCGCTATCGAGCGCATCAAGACGGGCAAGCTCGTCCTTGTTTGCGCGGATGATGTTCGCGGCTTCACGCATCACTTGCGAACGTTCGCGCGGTGTCGTGCGCGCCCAAAGTTTCTGCCCTGCCGCTGCCGCTGTCACAGCAGCATCAAGATCAGATGCTGAGCCGCTATCTACCTTTGCGATTTCAGTTCCGGTAGACGGCGCAAAAACCGGGATTTGGGCATTTGTGGCGCGATGCCATGCCCCTCCATAATAGAGCCCTTTGGGAACTCTCTCAGTCAGCAACACCTCGGCAGTAGAAGCTTTCAATGGCTTCATGCTGTTTTCCTCCCAGGAAAATCCGCGTTCTATATTTTTATTGTGCGCGGAAAGGTCGTTATTTTATTTTTTATAAGATATCTAAGTTAAATGGCAGGACATACGATCCGTCAACAATAAAATTAGATATCTTAGTTATTTTTTGTCTGAAGGGCAGATTCGGAGCCGAACCTGCCCTTGCAAACACTACTCTGCAGCGACGCTTGCTTCTTCTACAAGCGTACGCCAATCAACGGTCTGCGGATAAACTCCCTCGCGCGAAGCGATGTTTACATGGGGGACTCTTGGTTCCGTTGTTCCAAGGGCTTCACCGCCGGCATCAACTTTCCTTGCGGCGTCCACCATCAGACGACGAAACTCGACAATCGCCAGATCGGATGCGCCCAAGATATCGTCAGACCGGTCAACAATCGCCCCCATTGAAACCCACATCACGATATCCTGGTTCGGAATGCCGAGCACACCGGTAAAGTTCCCAAGCTTCATAGCTTGGCGGTCCTGCAGGAAGTTGTTGTGGAGTTGTCGCTGGGAAACCCATCGTTCATCCAGATGAATGCCTTTTTGGGCATGGTTGAACTTGCGCCACTCTTCGGTTGTCGGGCAGGCCTTCCCACCCCACGCGATGAAATGGAAGTGCGTGGTTTCATCATCGATTGGTACGATGACGCTCGCGACATTGTAATTGTTGTTGGGCGGGATCAATGAAGTGTATGGCGCGATGTATTCGGTAATACGCAGATAATGGTGCGTGCCGGCATTCTTGATCGGCTTGCGGATCGCAGCATAGTGGAACCCATAGCTGGTTGTCTGCGTCTGCATGCGCGGCGATTTGTCGGTGGACGGACGATACCACGCCTGATCGTCTGCAGACGCACCTTCGACACGCGCGGGTTTCATGTCAGAAGAATGCAGGCTTGAAGAGTGCGCAGAGTCGATCTGACCTTCAGTGATCTGCGCCCAGTTTGCCGGGATGCGAATTTTCAGGATGGAAACCTGCGTGTCTTCGGTCGGCGCAAAAGCAGGCGGAGAAAACGGATACATGTCTTCTTCTTCGCCAAGCCACGCCCAGACAAACCCACCCCACTCGACAGTTTTATAGGATTTGTGTTTGACCTTTTCATGAAGCGGGCTGCCTTCAGGTTCGGACGACATGGCAACGCAGTTGCCTTCAACGTCGAATTTCCATCCATGATAAAGGCAGCGCAGTCCGCAATCCTCATTACGACCGAACACAAGAGACGCACGTCGATGCGGGCAAAGCTCGTCAAGCAGTCCAAGCTTGCCTTCTGAGTCGCGAAACGCGACGTAACGGTTACCAACCGCTTCAACAAGCAGCGGTTTTCCGTCTGCTTCAGCGACTTCCTCAATCAGGCAAACCGGCGTCCAGTGCTGGCGCATCAGCTTGCCCATCGGCGCATCGCCGGTGACGCGGGTTAAAAGATCATTCTCCTCATGGCTCAGCATCTCGCGAACTCTCCTCCGTGTTACTTATTCTTAGATATCGAAGTTTATATACATGACCTGATTACAGGCGTCTAGTGACTTGACAAGAATTATTAGATATCTAATTTATTGCGTAAAGTTAATTCGGGAGGAAAAAATGTCAATAGAATTAGAAAGCATAAAAATGCGCGTTGTGGCCCGGCGAGAGCTCACGCCCCACATCTGCGAGTTCACGCTTTCGCCCGTGGAAGACATTGAACTTCCAGCATTTGAACCCGGCTCGCACATCACAGTTGAGACCCCCTCCGGGGCGATGCGCCGCTATTCGCTGGTTAATGATGGACACAGCCCCGAGGAGTATGTGATCGCCGTAAAACGTGAACCTGAATCGCGTGGCGGCTCCTCTTCGATGCACGAGTCGGCGCTTGAAGGAACCGAGTTATCGATCCAGCCGCCCGAGAACACCTTTGCCCTGAAAAATGCGTCAAAATATCTTCTGATTGCCGGGGGTATCGGTGTCACACCTATCTATGCGATGGCCAATCACCTGACGATGGAGGGAAAACCCTTCAAGATCATCTATTGCACGCGCACTGCGGAAGATACGGCATATATGGCCGAGATGAAGGAAGCCTTCGGCTCAAACGTTACCTTCCATCATGACAATGGCGACCTTGAACAGGTTTACGATTTCTGGGACCACTTCGAAGAGCCCAGCCAAATCCATGTCTATTGCTGTGGACCATCACCTTTGATGGAAGAAATCAAGGCGATTTCCGGTCACTGGCCAGAAGGGCGTGTCCATTTCGAGGATTTCAAGGCCGTCGAGGCTGTCCGTGACGATGACAAGGCGTTCGAGGTCACGCTCCTTAATACCGGAGAGACAATACAGGTTCCGGCAGATCGATCTGTTCTTGAAGCTTTGCGCGACAGCGGCATCAAAACCGTGAGCTCATGCGAGAGTGGCACGTGCGGCACATGCCGCTGCAAGCTGATCGAAGGTGATGTCGACCATCGCGATATGGTGCTGATGGATGAGGAAAAAGACAGCCAGATCATGATCTGCGTCTCCCGCGCCAGGGAGGGTAACCTTGTCATCGAACTCTGAGTGCCGGTCTGAACAGCCCCCGTTGCGCTTGGGCGTAATCGGGCTCGGACGCGGATTCATGCTGACATTGCCAAGCCTGCTTGCCGATGAACGCGTCAAACTCGTCTCGGCCTGTGCCCCCCGGGCATCATCGCGTGCTTCATTTGAAAAGGAATTCGGCGGCCGAACATATGACCGCGTTGAAGACATCTGTGCTGACCCAGACGTCGAAGCTGTTTACATCGCAACACCACATCAGATGCATGTCGATCACGTTTCAATCGCCGCCCGCGCAGGAAAACATGTGCTCGTCGAAAAGCCGCTGGCGATAAGCCTTGAGGATGGCATCAAGATGGTCGAGGCCTGCGAGCAGGCTGGCGTGCAGCTGATTGTGGGACCAAGTCACAGCTTTGATGGTGCCGTCAGCCTTGCCCACGAATTCATTCAGTCCGGCAAGGTTGGTCGGGTCAGAATGATCCACGCCCTGAACTATACCGACTTTCTGTACCGCCCCCGCAGACCCGAAGAACTCGTTACAGCAGAAGGTGGTGGCGTCATCTTTAGTCAGGCTGTCCATCAGCTTGATATCGTCCGGCTTCTGGGCGGGGGCATGGTGAAGACCATTACGGCAGCTACCGGCAACTGGGATCCAGAACGCTCTACAGAAGGTGCGTATAGCGCCCTTGTCTGTTTTGAAGGAGGCGCCTTTGCGTCTTTGACCTATTCGGGCTATGCGCATTTTGATTCAGACGTCTGGCAAGATTGGGTTGGTGAATTGGGTTACCCCAAAGACCCTGCAAATTATGGTCAGGCCCGCATCGCACTTTCAAAAGTATCCTCCCCGCAAGAGGAAGCCGCCCTTAAATCTGGCCGGACATATGGGGAGACACCTGTGCGACCGCCAGCTCCCCATCACGAACATTTCGGACCAATTGTTGTTTCCTGCGAAGGAGGCGATTTGCGCATCACGGCAGATGGCGTTTGGTTGCATGGCGATTTTGAACAGAAGTTCATGCCAGCTCCAATGCATGCCGGCCCGCGATCCGAGGTTGTCTCGGCACTGATCAGCGCAGTGCGCCTGAATGCGCCGCCATCACAAACTGGCCGCTGGGGACTGGCAACACTCGAAGCCTGTCACGCAATTCTGCAATCTGCAGAAACAGCCGGAACCGTGAAATTGGTTCATCAAATACCGTCAAAAGAAACAAACACCGGAGGAAACTCGTGAGCAACCTGACCCTTTCACTGGCCTATGGGGACTATGATCGCACCAGACCGATTTTTGATGGTCGCGTCAAAATTGATGGCGTCGACCCGGTGTCGATGCTCCTGTCACCCGAAGAGATGTTCTTCCGGGCATTTCGCAACGAAGACTTCGACGTAAGTGAACTTTCATTTTCATCTTATTGTGTGAAGCTTGCCCGTAACGAAGCACATTACGTGGCGATCCCGGTATTTCTCTCTCGCGCCTTCCGCCATACCTCGGTTTACATTCGCACGGACAAAGGCATTAACAAGCCAGAAGACCTCAAGGGCCGCAAGATCGGTATTGCCGAATATCAGCTGACCGCCAATGTTTGGGTGCGCGGCATTCTGGAAGACGACTACGGTGTAAAACCATCCGATATCCATTGGGTACGTGGTGGTATGGACACCCCGGGCCGCCCGGAAAAGATTAAGGTTGAGCTTCCCGAAGACGTCAAAATGACCCAAGCCCCCGAAGGCGCCACCCTCAACCAGATGCTGGCAGATGGCGAGATTGATGGCTTTATCGGCCCGCGTTGGCCGAAATGCTTTAATGAGGGCCACCCGCATGTTGGCCGCCTGTTCTCAGACAGCATTTCCGCAGCTGAGGGCCACTATAACCGCACCGGCATTTTCCCGATCATGCATGTGCTAGGCGTCCGGAGAAGTCTTGCAGATCAACATCCTTGGCTGCCCGGCGCGTTGCTTAAGGCTTTCTCGCAATCCAAGCAAATGGCGTTAGATGCTCTGAGCGACACCTCTGCAACCAAAGTCACCATGCCATTTGTCGAAGATACCCTTGATCGTGCCAAGAAACTTCTGGGCAACGATTTGTGGCCATATGGAGTGGCACCAAACCGCAAAGTGATCGAAACCTTCCTTGACTACCATTACCGCCAAGGCCTCTCACCGCGGAAGCTTTCTATCGATGAACTCTTCCATCCGTCCACCCGCGAGGTTTTCAGCCTATGACCACCAATAATGCAAAAACATCGGGCGTATTTCCCTCTCTTCCGGCCATTCTGGTCGAAGAGGGCGTACGTGCCGCTCTCAAGGAAGACCTTGGGCGCGCCGGTGATCTGACCACCGATGCAACGATCGGCCCGGAGCTGAGCGCAAAAGTATCCCTCGTTTCCCGCGAAGCCGGGCGCCTATGCGGTGTTGATTTTGCCCGGACTTCTTTTGCTCTTGCCGGTGCAGGGCTCCAATTCGAGGCCTTCCGAAAAGATGGGGATACGCTCGCACCAGGTGACGAAATCGCGCGGGTGACAGGAAACGCACGTGCCATCCTTTCCTCGGAGCGGGTAGCACTGAACTACCTCTGCCATCTGTCTGGCGTTGCAAGCACAACAGCAAAGTTTGCCGACTTAATTGCGCACACAGATGCGCGAATTTGCTGCACGCGTAAAACCACACCTGGTTTGCGGGCCTTTGAAAAATACGCTGTGCGTTGTGGTGGCGGCGCAAACCATCGCTTTGGCCTTGATGATGCGGTTCTGATCAAGGACAACCACATCGCCGTTTGCGGCAGCATCACCAAGGCGATCGAAGCCGCGCGCAGTTATGTCGGGCATCTTGTTGTCATTGAGATCGAAGTCGACACGCTTGAACAGCTCGAAGAAGCCCTAAGCGCTGGTGCAACGACTGTTCTTGTCGACAACTTCGGAATTGATGGTCTGAAAGAAGCGGTGAAGCTTAACAACGGTCGCGCGCGGATTGAGGCATCAGGCGGTATCAATATCGACACAATCAAGGATGTTGCCGAAACAGGGGTTGATTTCATCTCAAGCTCCAAGATCACCATTTCTGCACCGACCCTTGATATCGGTCTCGACGTCACACTGGGGTAGAACAATGAAACAATTTCAGCCTGGCGATATCATCGAAATCACGCTCTCCCAAGGCTTTGGCTACTTGCAGGTCACGCATAACCATCCCGCGTACCCAGAAGTAGTCCGCGCCTTGCCCGGGCACCATCCAGCTCGCCCGGCAAACATTGCAGAGCTTGCAAAAGGCAAAACCGAATTCACCTTCATGCTCCCGCTATTCTCGGCACTTAAACAGGGCATGATCAAAGGCGAAAAAGTCGGTGCTGCGAAAATACCAGCCAGCGACAGCACCTTTCCCACATTCCGAATGCCGATCCGCGACAAGCAAGGCAACGTCGTATATTGGTGGTTCTGGGATGGTGAAGGATTACACTATGACGCAAATCCAGACGCATCAACGGACCAAATGCCGCTGCGAGAAATCACAACGGCAGATGCCTTGATCGCAAAGCTGTCAGCTGTCTGAGCGGAAGCCTTAGGTCGGAATGCGGGTTGGTGGGACTTTACGTCCTTCCTCTCCCGCCTTTCGTTCATCTTCCTCGAGATTCTCAAGAATAACCAGCATGCCCTTCCGGATGGTTTCGATCTCGTCTGGTGTCAAACCATCCAAGGCAACCTCGTTCACCTCAATCGCGAGCGGTTCAAGCTCCACACGAAGCTCCTTGCCCCGTTTGGTCAGGAATACATGCTGTTTGCGGCGATTACCGGCCAAGGCACGTTTTTCAAGAAAGCCAAGCGCTTCAAGACGTTGCAAGGCTGTATGTGTCGTTGGCTCGGTAAGACCGGCTTCTTCGGCCAGCTCACGTTGAGTCAAACCTTCCTGCTGCCACAGGATGCGCAGGAAAATCCACTGGCCAAACGTCACGTGATGCGACGCAAGACGTATTTGCAGAGAACGGTTAAAACCGCGGGTTGCCAGCCGGATAATATGCGCAAGACGTTCGCGCGAATCCGGAACTCTGTTTTCTCTATCGGCCATGAATTGATGGATGCCCCTAAAACCAACTGATCTTGCTTTTCGGATTGACTGATACAGCCGTCTTTTGTCGGTGTCAAACGTGCTTAGCCGGGAGCTTGCCAAGCACGTTTGCACATTATGCCAACGGTTAACCTTCGTCACCTTCGGCAGTTTCTTCAGCCGTACGCGTCATGCCCGACGACATGGCCTTGGTGTAACCGGGGGTTATGCGCGCATCGATCACGACGGCTTTTCCCGCCTTGACGATTGGCAACGCTTCTTCAATAGCAGCATTTAGTTCTTCCGGCGTGGACACAGGACCAAATGCCGCCAACCCTTGCGCCCGGGCCATTGCCGCCAAATCGATATCCGGCCCGCCAATATGCTGGCCAATCCATTTGTTCTCGACCGGGCGTTCACGGCTGATGGCGACTTTTTCCTGATGAATTTCATCGTTATAGAAGGACCGGTTATTGGCAATGATCGCTAGAAACGCAATGCCATAGCGTGCAGCAGTCCAAAACGCCGAAACCCCCATCAGGAAATCGCCATCACCCAAAACGGCAACCGGAAGACGATTTGTATCGCGCAGCGCCAAGGCCGCACCGACCAACATGCCAGGACCCGACGCAATCCCGGCTCCACCGTCATAGCCAAGGTAGTCAAGTGGGTGGCGGAAATGCCAAAGATCACCACCCCAGCTAAGCGGCAACCGAACAAGCGACACGACCTCTCCGGCAAGGGCCGCCCCCAGAGATGCAGCAAGACTGTCTACGTTAAGCGGGGCTGACGGGGTTGCGATATCGCCGGTGCATAGTGCCGGCAAACTTTCGAGGCTACTGGTAGGTGCAATGTCAGCTTCTTTGCAAAGTTGCTTGATAACCACATCCGGTTCAGCAGCGATATGCAGATCAGCCCTGACATTTGCCTGATGATCCATGCTCCAGCCATTGTGGATCTGATGATCGAGCGAAATCTGCACAATCTTTGCATTTTCCGCCCTAGGCCCCGCCTGCTTCAGAGTACCCGCAACATCGACCCAGTCAAAACTGACGATCAGGTCAGCATCGTTCAAGACACGAGCTCCTTCTGGCGACATAAAGAAGCCAGGAGCACCGGTATGAAGCGCGTGATCCGTCGGAAATGCGGCCCCAAGCTTGATGTCGGTCAGGACGCGGGCATCGAATGCCTCTGCCAGTGCGACGCGGCGCGTCCAATCTTTCTCGTCGCGCGAAACGCGGCCCATCAGGAACACTGGCGCTTTCGCCGTTCGAAGCATCGTCTGCAATTCGATCAAAGTTTCGCGTGATGCAGCAGGCTGTGCCGGCAAGGCATGACGACTGACATCAGGAAGCTCTATGGGCTCGACGACCTCCTCTTCCTGTACCGAAACGTCAAAACAAACGTAAACTGGCGCCATCGGAGCCGTTTTTGCAATTGTTGCCCCGCGCATCATGGCTTCAAGCGATGCACGAATAGAAGCGGGTTGATCATCCCATTTGACATAGGGGCGCACCAAAGCGGCCTGATCACGGGATGTATGAATCCAGTCAATCCATGGACGCCGCTCGGCCGCGTCGACGGGACCGGTGGCACCAAACACCAAGACAGGCACACGATCACACCAAGCGTTATAAATCGACATGGCGGCATGCATCAGCCCGACATTGGCATGAACGATGGCCGCCATTGGGCGTCCTGTAACCTTCGCCCAACCATGCGCGATCGCAACCGTATGCTCTTCATGGAGGCACAGCAGCATTCTGGGATCTTCATTCCCAAGATGGTTGACCAGACTGTCATGCAAACCGCGGAAGCTTGATCCGGGATTAAGGGCAACAAATTCGACATCAAGGGCACGCAACATCTCTGCAATCAGGTCACTACCCCATACCCCTTCCGATCCTGACGCGACAGGATTCTCGACCTTTTCCATTTTTCCTCCCGGACTTTTCAGTGCTTTATCAAAGCAATTTAGAATTTTTCTTTTTAAATACTTCGATATCTAACATTATGTCAAACGGGATTTCCCCGCGAACAGGACAGATGTCACAAAGGAGCTACAGATAGGCTTTGGATTGCAATACGCCGTCGACCCAAAATGACTGTTCTAGAGATCACCAACCCCTGCTTACTGATCAGCAGCCCCCAACAGAGCGAGAAACATGAAGAAACTAAATTGGCTAACGATTTATGCCCTGATACTGGCCGTTTTCTTTGTCATCGGCGGCACGATGAACTTGCTCGCGTCTGATGCAACGCAAGCAGATTACGCAAAATGGGGTTACCCGACATGGTTTCCATACCTCACCGGAACCCTGGAGTGGGCAGCAGCCATACTTCTTGTGTTTCGCGCGACACGCCTACTCGGCGCAGCATTGGCAGGAAGCGTTATGATCGCGGCAGCTGGAACGCTCATCCTGAACGCCGAATACGCCCACAGCATCGCACCAATAACGGTTCTGATCCTCGTTGCGAGTTACGCGATTATTCATGCCAAGCATGGACGGTGAAGAAAGAAGCGATACATCAAAGAGCCACTTATGTGACCTGAAGGCTCAGCAACCGGGCAGCATTGTTGCCTTGGTTTCCAATGCGAGAATGCTCGAAAACCCCGAATTATGACAAACAAACAGCAGCCCCGACGCATATATGCGTCGGGCTTAGGCAGCTGTCACGTGCCACAAAAGCTGACATCCGGTATGTAGCGAAATCAACAACTTGGCGTTTCAGATTGCCAGATAAGTTGACAGGGATTGACACACAAGCTGACAAAAATCTGCAGAATTGACAGAAAAGCTGACATTTTTCTGATTGGCTTGAATGCTGCTCCAACGGAAGGGGGGCAAGCACTATGGGCAAAAGCTACCGCAAATTGTCCGTCCATCATCACACATATATAACGGCAATTATCTTGTCGAAACGAGCACCCTAAAGCTTTTCAACCAAGATCGAGCCAAAATCACTGCAAGACAGCGTCCCGCCAAGGTCAGTTGTTCGCGTGTTCGGACTTTTGAGCATTTCAGCAATTACAAGATTGAGACGGTTGGCAGCCTTCTGCAAATCGTTGCGTCCGGCTTTTGCTCCCTTCCACTCCAGAAGCAATGCAGTCGACAGCAAAAGCGATACGGGGTTGGCGATATTCTTGCCCGCAATATCCGGCGCGGAACCATGCGACGCCTGCGCAATCGCATTTTCATCACCAACATTAAGTGATCCCGAAAGACCAAGCCCGCCTGCAAGCTCGGCCGCCTCGTTTGAAAGGATATCGCCGAACATATTGGTGGTGACAATCACATCAAACGCTTCGGGGGTTCTAACCAGAAGCGACGCCATAGCATCAACATGTTCTTCACGAACTTCAAGCCCGCCTTGCGTTGCGGCTGCTTTTTCTGCTTCGGAAAGGAAAAGACCGTCGCTCAACTTCAAAACGTTGGCTTTGTGGACAATGGTCAGGTGCCCCCGACGCTTGTCGGCAAGTCGCGCCGCGTAGGCGGCAACACGGTAACTGCCCTGACGTGTTACCTTGCGCGTGGCAAGCGCAAGATCAGGCGTAGGCATCACCTCGCCAGTTCCAGCATACATTGTGCGATCTGCATAAAAACCTTCTGTATTTTCACGCACAATCACCAAGTCCATGTTCGCAACAGCCGAAGGAAGGCCCTCAAACACCTTTGAAGGCCTTACATTGGCATACAAATCCAGATTGATGCGCAATGCCGCCGATGGGTTGATCCCGCCCTTGTCCGCCGGTGGGTAATGCGCGGTATCAACCGGTCCGAGAATAGCCAAATCGGCTTTCCGCACACGTTCAATCAGTTCTGGCGTAATGGTGGCGCCATGCTTTTCAAGCGACGTAAATCCGACGTCTTCATTGCTAAATTTTAGTCCCAGGGAAAACGAACGGTCCAATGCCTCCAGCACTTTGCGCGTGGCAGACGTAATTTCCGACCCGATCCCATCGCCCGGCATCAATACAACATCCATCAACCCGCAACCTCCGTCAGAATATTTTCAGGGACAAGGACCCTACCTTCAAACAACCGGCGCGCCGTGCGGATCACGCCACCCGATATCACTGAAAGATTTGGACCCGACCCTTCGATGGTGAGTTCCACGGCAATCACGCCACTTGGATGTTCGATCTGGATCCATTGCTGCGGCTGAGCCTTAAGTTCGATCATACCATCAACGATGCTTCCCGAAAGTGACGCGCAACTGGCAACACATATCGCCCCGGTCACCGCATGGGTTGCATGGCAATTATGCGGAACAAAGTAACGTGATGTAATATCACCACCTTTTGTTGGTTCCGACAAAATTGCCATTTTGGGGACGACCTTACCAGCACAGTCGCCCAGTCCCATCAATTCCGATGCCTTGCGACGCACGGCTTCCATCCGGGCAATCAGTTCCGTATTGCCGTCAAGCTGTGCCTTGGTTTCGTTCCCCTTAATCCCAAGATCACGGGCCCGAAACATCACCATCGGCACCGCCACATCAATACAGGTCACTTCAAGCCCGTCGATATAGTTGATCGGCTTGCCGGTTGGCAAAAGCCGTCCGGTTTTGCTGCCCATGATATCCTTGAACCGCAATATCAAGGGCGACGCAGTACCAGGTACGCCATCAATCGCAGCATCACCGCTATAGGTCACCTTACCGCCGGGCGTGGCAACCAGCACGTCCACCAATGCACCGACATTTTGGTTGTAAATCCGCACCAAGGTTTGATCACCCGTGACCGGCACCAAACCGGCCTCGATCGCGAATGGTGCAACCGCGGCGGTCATGTTTCCGCAATTCGGATTGACATCAACCTCGGCCTTGTCAATGGCGACCTGTGCGAACAGGAACTCGACATCGGCGTCCGGTCGGCTGGATGGCGCAACAATGCAAGATTTGCTGGTTAACGTATCGGCACCGCCAATACCATCAATCTGACGTTTGTCGGGCGACCCCATTGCCGCAAGCAAGAGGCGATCGCGCATTGCGACATCTTCGGGCAAATCACTGGCCAAAAAGATCGGCCCCTTGGAAGTGCCGCCACGCATAATCACACAGGGAACGGCATGTTGGTCATTCACAATCATGGTATTTTTCATGTCGATCACCCCAGCGGCCAGGGAAGTTCAATCAGGTCCTGAAGCATCCCTGCCGGGAAATCGAGAACCAGCGACCATGCAAGAATGCAAAGCCCGATAACCGCCAACCCGGTCAAAAGCAGTGTCAGAAGCCAGGACGCGTTGGCCTTGATCCGGAGGAAGGCAATAAAGAAGCCGGTAATTGCAATCAGGAACCCAAACACCGCCGTTCCGACCACCAAGCCTGCAACCCACAGCACGTAGTGCCAAAGACCGGCGGTTGGTTTCACATCCTGATGATCAAGATCATATTCATGGTCGAAATTGGCGGCATGTGAGGCGGGTGATGACACCAGCTGCCAAATCAGGATGGCCGACGCGATCAACATCACAACCGACACAGCACCGGTAAAGACGCTGCCAAGGAAGGAATGCTGGGTTGCATCCCAAATGCCAAAAGCAAAGAAGGCAAAAAGTCCGCCAGCAAACATGATTTGCGGCCAGCGTTTCGGATTATGCGAATGGCTGCTTTCTTCTTCTTCAACCGGGTTTGCCGGGTGTTTGCGCATGCCCATCAGAACCGAAATGATGGTCAGGGCTGCGATAATCAGCACACCAGGGCGTGTCAAAAATTCCCAATTGTAGAATTGCAACGCCTGATAAAGGTAAGTCTCGGTATTGGAAGCAAGGACAAAGCCGATCAAAAATGCCGGACGCGGCCAGCCAAAGCGCTTCATCAGCACACCAAGAACACCAAGCACCAACAACGCAATCATGTCTGACAGCGAACGCGTTGCCTGAAACGCGGCAAAGCAGATCACTGTAATCATGAACGGTGCAAGATAGCCGTATTTGATGGTCGTCAGACGGGATACAAACGGTGAAATCAGCAACGCGCCACCGGCACCAACCACGTTGGCAATCGCAAGCGACCAGATAATCGTGTAGGTGATATCAAGGTCACGCCCGACCATTGCAGGGCCGGCTTCAAGACCAATCAGCACCATCCCGCCAAGGAAAACAGCCATGCTGCCCGAACCGGGAATACCAAACAGCAAGGTCGGGACAAGCCCACCGCCTTCCTTGGCATTATTGGCACTTTCCGGCGCCAGAACACCTCGAATGTCGCCCTTGCCAAACTGGGATTTGTCTTTTGCAGTCTGGACGACATGACCATAGGCAATCCAGTCGACGACACTTCCGCCAAGACCGGGCAAAGCGCCAACGATACTGCCAAGACCGGCGCAACGCAGGCAAAGCCATTTATGACGGATCATATCGCGAACACCGTCCCGCCATCCGAGACCGAGGGTGCCCTTGTCTGAAATAGATCGATTTTGCCGGCAAAGATCGATGATTTCTGGAAACGCGAACATGCCCAGACCGACGATGACAAGCGGCAGGCCATCCATCAAATAAACGGAGTCAAAACTCATGCGGAGTTCGCCGGTCGCGGGTGCCGCGCCAAGTGCGCCCAACAACAAACCAAGGCCCGCAGCAATAACGCCCTTTGGCAGGCTCTGACCGGCAAGAACGCCAACCATCGACAAACCAAGAACAGCCAGCATGAACAGCTCGGCCGAGCCAAATGCCAGAATAAGAGGCCGTGCAATCACAACGAAGCCGGTAAGGATAACGGCCCCAACCAGACCACCGACCAATGATGCCGAAAATGCAGCGCCCAGCGCCCGGGCACCATGGCCCTTTTTCGCCAATGGAAATCCATCAAGAACGGTTGCCTGTGATGCACTTGATCCCGGTATCCCCATAAGGACCGAAGTAAAGGTGTCCGAGGTTGGGATAACCGCGACAAGACCGATCAGCATGGCAAGGGCCGAGATTTGATCCATGCCATAGATGAAGGGCAACAGAAGAGACAGCCCTACAATTCCACCCAAACCGGGCAAAATACCAACAACCATGCCCATTCCAACACCCAGCAAAAGATAGATCAGATGGGTTGGTTGCGCGAAATGAGCCAGCGCGGTCATCATTGCATCAAGCATTTGGAAACTCCGTCAAAAGACAAAGTTCGCCCGTTCCCTTAAAACGACCAGACAGTCGAAGGGTGAAAAAAGCGGGGTGGACTAGGCCACCCCGATCAGGATACGGGAGACTTCAGATTTTAATTAGAACTGCACCGAATACTTCTCGGTCAGCCATTTTTGGACCCACTCACGAGCATCTTCAGGAACGTTTACAGCCGTGCGGAAAATGCGTTCTGCAGGCTCGCCAACGATCTGTTTGTACTCGCCAAGGGTTGCCTGTCGATCAGCCACAAAGCTCTCATCTTCGGTGGCAAGCTGTGCCGCGTCACGATACGCCTGGACGATTTCTTCAGGTGTGTCTTTTGGCAAAAAGACCATCTTCTGTGCAGGGAAACCGGCGATGAAGAATGCTTTGTACGCTTCCCATGCCGGGCCTGAAGGCTTTTCACCCTTCATTTTCTCATATGCTTCCGGGAAGCTCGGCAGATCAGGGAATGACGGATCGCGTACGATGTTGCCATCGTCATCCAGTGCCCCCCAGGAGAACAACGGAACAGCACTTCCGATATCAACAAGCGGCCGGACGTTGTTAATGAAAGCCGAAGACGTCTGGTAATCGATATTGACCTCGCCGCGCTCAAAGGCAAGACGACCGGCCCCGCGGCCCTTCATGCCAAAGACCGCATCAACATCAAGTCCCAGCAGTTCAAAGGCAAGCAACGGAACGAGATCAAGGGATGTCGCCCCCTGGCTGCCATAGCGCAACTTGACGTTTTCCAGTGCTTTCATGTCGTCGGCCGACTTGAGGCCAAGATCTGAATTCACGTAAACAACACCGCCGGTCGGCGATGCAAGAACAACACGCCAGTCACGCATTTCATATTGTACGCGCTTGTCTCGCAGAAGGTACGGAAACTGGGTAGAGCCGGAAGTACCGATTGCGGTCAATCCATCGGGCTCGGCGCGGGCCTGAAACTGATTGGCACCAGAGGTAGAGCCGCCACCCGGAATGTTCTTGACGACAACAGTCGGGCTTCCTGGAAGGAAGACACTGAAATACGGTGCCCAGAAACGGCCCCAGGTATCAGTCCCACCACCTTCGCCAAACGGAATGATCAGTTCGACGCGGTCTCCCTCGAAATTTGCATCCTGTGCGGTTGCTGTACCGGCAAAGCCAAAGGCAATTGCCGCAGCCGCGCACGCGGACTTGAATGACAGATTAAAGTTCTTTCCCCATGACATTGGGCGTTCCCTCCATAACGGTTGTTTTATCTCGAACGGAAGGAAAGAAACGGGTGACGCAGATCGCGCCATCAATTGTCGATTTCCTCCCATTCAGGCTTTCGGCTGTTATTGTTTTTTTCCGGTCGTTGCCGGGAGTGCCGCTTGCCCCTGAGGGAAAATCTAAACGAAAAAGCTGTCAGTTAGCTGTCGATGGTCAAATTTTTAATTTTCGCAGCTGTTTTCGATGTTATTTAAGGGAAATGCGCATTCTGATCGTAGAAGACAACCTTGTTCTGGCCGATAAAATCGCTGCTGCTCTTCGGCAGACCGATCATGCTGTCGATATGGTTCATGACGGCGAGGACGCGCTCAACCTTGTTCTGCAAGAGACGTTCGATCTTCTGATTCTCGATTTATCACTGCCGGGACTGGACGGAATTGAAATTCTGAAAACCGTGCGAGCACGCCAGATCAATTTGCCGGTTATGATCCTGACCGCGCGCGGTAATCTCGATGAACGTGTTGCCGGTCTGGATGCCGGGGCAGACGATTATATGGTCAAACCTTTCGAATTATCGGAACTCGAAGCCAGAGCCCGGGCTCTTCTGCGACGCAATATTGGCAAGCGCAATCCCTATATCACGGTTGGAAAACTGTCCTTCAATTCGGTCGACAGATCCGTGACCATTGATGGTCAGCCTGTCTCGCTGACGCCGCGCGAACGCGGGGTGCTTGAAATTCTGCTGCTAAATATCAGTCAGGTGATCAGCAAGGAAAAAATCGCCCTGCATCTTTTCGGTTTTGATGATGAAGCCAGCGTAAAATCAATCGAGCTTTACATCAGCCGCCTACGTAAAAAAATTGCTTCAGGTGATGTCGAAGTCCGCACCATTCGCGGACTTGGTTACATGATTGACGAATGAACGAAAACGCCACAGCCATCTCCACTTCTTTACGCGCAAGGCTTCTGCGCTGGCTTTTGCTGCCGGGTCTCTTGCTGACCTTCGGGCTATTGGCAAAAAACTACCTGACCGTCAGTGAAATGGCCAACCGCATACAGGACCGCCTGCTGGTCGCGCTGGCGGTGACCATTTCCGAACATGCGATTAATTCCGGCGGGGATCTGTTGTCGCGCGATATTGAATTGTTGCTTGAACAATTCACCCGCGAAAACACCTATTACCGCGTTCAGGGCCCGGACGGGGCGTTTGTGACAGGTGATTTCGGCCTCCCCCGCCTGCCTGAAGGCGTAACGCTGGAACCCGGTGTTCCCCATTTCTATAATGCCCATTACCGTAACGAGGACGTGCGCGCGGTCACCATGAAGTACCTGGTCGCCAATCCATCCTCAAACATCTACGGATGGGTGACCATTGATGTCAGCCAGACCCGTCGCGAACGCGACAATCTGATTTATGACGAGCTGCTGGGATCGACCACAGACTTTCTGGTTTTGATGTTTCTCGGCGGCGTTTTCGCGTGGATCGGTGTTTCACGCGGGCTTGCACCACTCAGAAGACTGCAACAGGCAATCCGGCGCAGATCAACGGATGATTTGCGCCCGATCCGTCATGCCATGCCCAAGGAAGTCACCGAGGTCGTCAAGTCTCTCAACGCGCTTCTGGCACGTCTCGAAAGCTCCATCACGGCCAATCAACGGTTCATCGCTGACGCATCACATCAGCTGCGCACTCCTCTTGCGACGGTGCAGGCCGAAGCCGAATGGGCCTTGCGCAATGCAAGCAACCCGGAAGACCGGCAGGCACTTGAACGTATCGTTGACCAAACACGACAAACGGCAAGATTGGCCAGCCAGCTTCTCAATCTTGCACGGGTATCCCCCGAAGGCCGAAAAGCTGTTCGCTATGTGAAAACCGATCTTCTAGCACTTGCTGCGTCGGTAACATCTGGCATGGTCCGTCAGGCAATCCGCCACGATATTGATCTTGGCTTCGACGATCAAAGCGAAGGCATGAACTGCCAAATAGAAACCGGGAACGAGGTTCTGCTTCAGGAAATGCTGAGCAACCTGATCGATAATGCCATTGTTTATGGCACGCCCGGCACGATCGTCACGGTTCGGCTGATTGGGGGTGGCGTTGCTGTTGGTCCGGTTCTGGAGGTCGAAGATAACGGCCCGGGGATACCGGAAAAGGACCGGGAAGCCGTTCTGGAACGTTTTGTGCGACTGGACGAGCAAAATGGTCAGGGCTGCGGGCTGGGGCTTGCGATTGTCCGGGAAGTTGCCGATGCACATCGTGCACGCTTAACCCTCGAAGACGGTGAGGACGGCAAGGGACTTAAGGTACGGATCGAGTTCCCGCTTTAGCCGCATTGTTTTCGTGCCAATGTGGGAAAAACCAAAGGCTGGCACATCGTCTGCCAGCCTTTGATGCCATGAAAGTCAGGCAGTTTTCTTGTTCTGACACACACCGACGATCTGTTTGTGATCATTCTTCTCGACGGCGAATACAATCAACGCAATCAATCGATAGAACCCGTGGATAAATTTGCCATAGGGCATCGACAGAAACAGAGTCATCACAACGCCAAGATGAAGGCTCAACATCATCCCGACATAGGGCGTATCACGCACAACCATCAGGCAAAGTCCGGTAAGGCTGGTTAAAAACAACAAAACCAGAAAACTGACATCCATGCCCTTGTTCGTTTTGCCCTTTGGCGCGGCATCGGCCTTGATCTTGAGCATCAAAAGACCAGCCGGTCCGACAATAAGTCCAATCCCGCCAACAATACCAAACAGCTTGGGCAAGCTTACATACCCATAAGGTGCCGGAAGATCGAAACCATAATGCATTATTGTGGCGGTCGATGTCGCAGCAAAGCACAACATAAAGCCCCAGAATGTCATTTGATGGAACCAGCGCCTTGCCATCGACGGGGTTTCACTTGGATATGAACATCCCTGACCATTACCGCCATCAAGGTATTTAAGTGAAAGCGCATCCTTAACCCCCTGCAGGACACGAGGGTAATCAAGCCTAAGCGGGCTTGGCAAATTCATGGTTCGCCAGAACTTCACAACCGATCCCACCAACGCCAGAAAGACAAATCCGCCAACGACGCCAAACAGTGTCGCCAAGACATTGTGCGAGATAACGCCGTAAAATGCGTTTTCATGGGCGGCAAAGAAATCAACCCCGGTCAAAATGGCTGTGGCACCAAAGAACAGCGTGATAACGATGACAGAAAGAAGACTGACCCAAAGGCCATTATTGGCAAACAACCGGCCCATAAAGCCCGGCCAGGCATAGACCCCATAGTTTTCCTGACGGAGCTCGGCCATTGCCGCCGGCACATTCAGCTGAAACTCATGCGGCGGCGCATATTGGCAATTGTGGTAGCAAGCCCCGCAGTTGTGGCAAAGGTTTGCCAGATAATCGAGCGTGTCCGAATTGAATTCCAAACGCAGCTCCATGGCCTGGAAAACAGCGCAATGCCCCTCGCAATAGCGGCAGGCATTGCAGATCGTCATCACGCGGGCGGCTTCGGTTACTTTATCGGTTGAGCGCATAATCAGCAGCCTCGCTTCCTGCAATTCGTCCAAATACATTGCCAATCGTCATGCCAATCCCGGCAAGATATCCTTGGCCTAGAACGTTACCGGCCATGATTTCCCCGGCCGCAAAGATGTTCGGGCTTTCGGTTCCGTCCGCCATTTGCATCTGTGCCTTGTCACTGACTTCCACACCGAGATAGGTGAATGTGATGCCAGGGCGGAGCGAATAGGCGCTATAAGGGGGGTGATCGAGTGTGCGCGCCCAGTTGGTCTTGTTTACCGCAAGCCCGCTGGTATGCACGCCATCAAGTTCGGTATGGTCGAACTGCCCCGGCTGAACCGATGCGTTATAATCGGCGACGGTTTTCTCAAGTATTGCCGGGTTCAGACCAATCTTTTCGGCCAGTTCGCCGATTGTGTCGGCAACAACGGGCGGGAAGACCGGCGGCATGAAGGCACCGCGTGCTTTCTGGTCAATGATGACATGGGCGACCTGATCGGGCTGATCGGCAACAAGCCGCCCCCAGATTGCATAGCGTTTCGGCCAGAAATCTTCGCCTTCATCGTAAAACCGTTCGGCATTCTTGTTCACCACAATGCCAAGCGACACGCAGTCAACCCGCGTACAAATCCCGCCATCAAACTTTGGTGCGCGTCCGTCAATTGCAACTGCATGGCATTGATTGGGCTCACCGATCTGTTGGGCCCCGGCGTCGAGAAGAATACGCAGTAAGTCACCCCGGTTATACGGTGTCCCACGGATCAGGAAGTTTTCGGCGATATCACCCCATGCTTCCTTCAGCCATTCAATGTTTGCTTCAAACCCACCAGCAGCGGCAACGAAGGCCCTGGCAGATATGGTATGCTCACCAACCTGAATGCTTTTGAATTCTCCGTCTGCAATATCGACCGACGAGACCATCGCATCGTAGTGGACTTCAACGCCAAGCTTCTCGGCATGGCGATAAAGCGCATTCAACAGCTGCTTGCCGCCCCCCATAAAGAAGGCGTTGGTTCGTCCCAAATGCAGGGTTCCCCCCAGGGGGGGCTGAAACTGCACGCCGCGCTGTTCAAGCCAGGCAACCGCCTCTGTCGAATTTCGCAAAGTCATACGCGCCAGCGTTTCGTTGGTCTTACCCTTGGTCACCCGCATCAGATCATCCCAATACTCGGCCTCGTCATAGGTGCCGCTTAACACCGACAAGGGGCCGATATGCATCGGACGCAGATTGCGCGTATGGCGGGTATTACCGCCACGATGGGTTCTTGGCGCCCCTTCGAGCAAACAAACCCGTGCCCCTTTTTCCGCTGCCACGATTGCTGCAATAAGTCCGGCCTGCCCGCCGCCTGCGACAAGAACATCATAATGGTCAAATTCGGTTTTCACAGCGCTTGCACCTCTCTTTGTATCTTTATGAATACTCTTGTATACAATTGTCCGCAAGACTTGTGATTTCAGACGGCGTGTGTCAAGTTAAAACCAGACAAAACAAAGCAGGTGCCGCTCAATGAGCCCAGATTCCGCCGATCAGCAGCCACGAAGCGAAGTTGCCTACCAGAAGCTTTTGGCAGCGATTCAGCACGGCGAGCTTAAGCCGGGAACCCGAATCCGCGAGGTGGAGGTTGCTGAAAGGTTCGGGATTAGCCGCACCCCGGTCCGCGATGCCATCCGGCGCCTAGAAAGCGATGGATTGCTTATCCACCTGCCAAGACACGGTGCAGTGATCAGGGAACTGGATCATCGCGAAGTGATTGAACTGTATGAAATCCGCGAAGTTCTGGAAGGAACAGCCGCCCGCTACGCCGCGCGCCACGCATCGGAGCTCGAAATTGCCGAGCTTGAAGACCTCAATGAACTGATGCTGAAAAATGGTAATGACCCGGTAAAAGTCGCAGAAGCCAACCGATTGTTTCATCAGGCGCTCTATAGAACGGCGAACAATCGTTTTCTGATTGATGCCCTGAATTCTTTATCGAACTCGATGGCACTGCTTGGCGGCACGACGCTGCAATACACGGACCGACCGCAAAGCGCCTATCAGGAACACAAGAACATCATCGACAGCATCCGATCTGGCAACGCCGATCAGGCAGACGAACATGCTAGATATCACATCCGAAACGCACAGAGGTTAAGAATCAAGCTTTTGCGTGAAATGGTCGCATAACCCCGAATTATGACAAACAGGGGGTTAACAGGATTTAGCGAATAAAATTCGGAACATGAGGTATAATTTTTGAGAAAAGTGGTGGGCCCGGCGAGACTTGAACTCGCAACCAGACCGTTATGAGCGGTCGGCTCTAACCAAATTGAGCTACAGGCCCAGCGTGAAATCTCAGTTGAGAAAACCAAACCTTCAACGCGGCTCGACAAACTAGCGAATTAACAGCGTAAGTCAATCGCGAATGGGTGATGGAATTTGCGGCCTGCATGACGCCTTTGATCGGCATCATCGCAGTTGCAGTGCTGATATCTTCCTTTATAAACCTCAATGATCGTTTGCCTTGTGATTCGGCTAATTGCCATGGAAAACCTCCATGCTATATTGATCATGCCGCCAGTAGCAATTCAGCCATACCATCAAGCTTTGCCTTGGTATGACGCCAGTTAACGCAATAGCGGTCGAGCAACTCATAAAAACGTTTGCTGTGGTTGTGCTCCTTGAGGTGACACAACTCGTGCAGAATAACGTAATCAATGCATTCGCGAGGCGCCCGAACCAACCATGGATTCAGCAAAACAGCACCCTGGGGCGAACAACTTCCCCACTGCTTGCGCATACTGATCAGCTTTACCGGCGGCACATCCTCTACCCATGGAAGAGTCTGGATAATCTCTTCTAGACGTTTTTCGAAATAGTGAGAGGCACGCTCTTTATACCATGCCGTTAAATGCTTTTTCACGGACGCTTTATCAGGTTCCGGAAGCTCCACCAGAATCTGGTGTCTCTTGAGCTTGACCGATGCCCGCCGCCCCAAGGTTTCTGCAACCTTTAACTGGTATCTACGACCAAGATAAAAGTGGGTTTCGCCACTGACGTATTCACGCGGCAAAACATGCTCACGTACAGCAGAGACTTCTGACAGTCTTGTAGAAATCCATGCAGCCCGTTTATAGATCGCTCTAGTAATCTCACCATGCTTGGTAGATGGAGGTACTTCCACTTCAACATTACCATTGGGGTGCACGTGAATACGTATTTTGGAAGTTAACGAGCCGTTCTCTACCAACTGGTAATGGATCTTGCGATCTCCATAAATTATGGATGCCTGCATATCACCGGTCTCCCTGTGCCAGGCCCAGCTTGGTCACTTCAACGACCTTATTGGTGATCGATTTTGCGCGATCCAATCCAAATTTCTTGAACAGCAGAGGCAGCAGGCTCTTGCGGATTGCTGTCTCAATGTTCTGAGGATTAAGGGAATTCTCTGCAACAGCGTCATTCACAAATTCTTCAATCTGGAATGCCAAGTCCGGCAAATCTGACTGATCTTCGGAAGAATTGGACGCAAGCTTCAATATTCCAAAATAAGCTGACGCGTGCTTTTTCCCTTCCAGAACAGAAGGTATCCCCTCAACGTTTCGGTTCAATACCTGCGCTTCGAAATCCTTAAACAGCGCATACTGTTTGAACGGATGCTCAAACATTGCCTCAGCTTCAGCAATCGCCTGCCTTAACAGTTCGGAAAAGTAAGCTTGTGCGTAGGGGTCGTCAGCCAGCTCTTGCTCGATCGTCTTCTTCACACGTGATCGAATAATGTCTGTCTCGTTCTTGAGCTTTTCATCCGACCATTTTTCCGGCTCATCCTTCAAGCCAAGCTCATTGACCACATAGACGCCTTCGGCATCCAAAACTTCCTCACCAACAACATGCCGGTCAACCAATCGTCTGATTTGCTGTTCGTAGGCACTGTAGTCAATCGTCTCTTGTGCGTCCCTTTTCGCCTGACGGCGCAACTCGCTGAAGAACTTCAAATCCTTTTTATAGGTCTCGATTTTCTTTTCGCCGATTGAGGCATCGTCGAAAAACGAACGGGAGCTAAGCGCCACTTTCAGACACATACCAAAGTCAGTTAGCGCTTCATAAAAATCTTCGCGAATTTTTTGACGCCGATCTATCGCAACACCATCGTCGTCAATCTCCAGATCGGGAACCAGCACATGTCGGAATTGCTCGCGATCTGACTTGTTCTTCACATCCGCAAATATTGCCCACAGGTTGGAGTAAAGCGCTGGCAGTCGTTTGTATTCAGTCGAAACGTCGGCATAGAGTCCGCTGATGTCGTCAATATCAAAGCCACCCTGCGTTCGCTCGGCAAGATCCTGGTAATTTGCAATTGCAGTATCGAGTTCTTTAAGAATACCTCGATAATCGATCAGCAGACCGAATTTTTTCTCTTCGTGCAAACGGTTTACACGGGCAATCGCCTGAATAAGGTTATGCTGTTTCAACGGTTTATCGATATACAGAACCGCATTCTTTGGTTCGTCAAAGCCTGTTAGCAGCTTATCAACGACAATCAGAATGTCCGGCTTTCCAGGCTCACCGAAATCCTCAATTACCTTGCGCTCGTATTCTTCAACATCCCCGTGAACATTGTCCTTCCACCATTGCTGGACCTCAGGCAATTCAGCTTCATCAACATCTGAATGGCCTTCTCGGGTATCGGGTGGCGAGATCACAACCGCACTGGTTACCAAACCGGTTGCATCCAGTTCCTTTTTGTAACGGATTGCCGACAATTTGCTATCCGTTGCCAGTTGCCCCTTCAACTCCTTGCCAAGTTTTTTGAAGTTCTCATTGAAGTGAACAGCAATATCCCAAGCGATCAGATGGATGCGCGCAGCAGACCCATAGAGCTGGCCACGCTTGCTGCACTTCTCTTTTAGGTCGCTCTTTTGTTTATCTGAAAGTCCGGCGGTAATTTTATCGAACCAGTTGTCGATGGCTTTGGCATTGATATCAAGGACAGGCTTTCGTTCCTCATAGAGCAGGGGCGTGACAGCACCATCATCAACAGCACGCTGCATCGAGTAAGCATGAACAATAGGGCCAAACTTGTTCGTCGTTTTATCGTTCTTCAACAAAGGCGTGCCCGTAAATGCAACATACGAGGCATTTGGCAGCGCTTTACGCATACGCTCGTGGTTTTCGCCACTTTGGCCTCGGTGCCCCTCGTCGACCAGAACAATGATATTTTCACTCGGGTTATGACACTCAGGTAGTTTGGCAGCGGTTCTGAACTTGTTGATAATTGAAAAGATAATACGTTCAGTACCTTGGCCAATACGTTTGGCGAGATCTCGTCCCGTTGCAGCCTTTGCCCGGTTTTCCTCTTTTCTAACGCCTCGAATCTCCCCCAAGGCACCGCCTGTTAAGAACGTACGCGACAGCTGCTTTTCAAGGTCAATACGGTCCGTTACAACGACAATTCGACATTCTGCCAAGTTTGGATGTAGCAAAAATGCCTTGCACAAGAACACCATGGTCAGGCTTTTACCCGAGCCTGTTGTATGCCAAATCACACCGCCTTCGCGACCACCATCCGGTCGAAGGTTTGAAATGCGGTCAATCAGTGCCTTGATGCCAAAGACCTGCTGATAACGCGCCGCAACCTTTCCGATTTTGCGATCAAACAAAATGAAGAAGCGAACAAACTCAATGACCCGCTCTTTGGAAAGAAGGCTAATGAGCAACCTATCTTGATCCGTAACAAACTGTTCGACTTTCCAAAGCCCCTCAAAATGTTTCTGAACACTTGCAGGTCTGTTCCGCAAAAGCGCGTCACGCTGATCAGGCAGTAAAGCTGCATTTTTGACAGCTTTGAAATGCGCTTCCTCAAAAGCCTCTTCGCGCCATTTTGCCCAAAACTTACGCGGTGTTTTTGTCGTCGCGTAGCGCCCCTCAGTACCACTGACCGATAGCAAAAGCTGCGCATAGGCAAATAGTTGCGGAATTTCGGCTGTTTTCTGATTGCGAATGGTCTGGCTGATACCTTCATCGACCATGGATTTGTTTGGGTTGCCGGAATCAGGGCGCTTTGCCTCAATAACAGCAATTGGCAATCCATTGATAAAGCAGACGATGTCGGGTCGGCGTGTCCGCGTGCCGTCGGCGGTCAAAACCTCGAATTCGTCTGTAACGATAAAACTATTATTTTCGGGAGTTTCCCAATCAACAATCCTAACTGTCGTCGACAGCTTTTTGCCATCAACAAATTCTGTCACCGTGATGCCCAACGTTATAGCGTTATACAGACGCTCGCTGGCAGTTAGCAGCCCTTCTTGCATTCCCGGAGATGCCAGATCACGAACGATCTGATCAATTGCGTTGGTTGAGAGTGGATATGTCTTCCCCTTGAACTCAAACTGGCGCTTTCTGAGCTCCTCAACCAAAACACTTTTTAGAATGACTGTTTTATTGCCTTCTCGCATATGCAAGCAATCGGCAGAGGGCAAGAAGTCCCAGCCAAGACTCATTAAGGTTTCAAGTGCTGGAATATGGGCGGAATATTGTTCTGACGTGTTGGGTGTCTCGCTCATGAAAGCCCCCAAACATCCGCACTAGCTGCATCATAAAAAACGATCTCTAACGGATACCGTTCATTGCGCAAGCGCTGAAGCTTGATCGCATTTCTAATGATCTCAACATTTGTTTCTGAGGAAGGGTCGCCATACAAGCTTATGTATAGCTTTGCGAACTTTCCACGCCCCAATCGCTTCAGGATATGATCGTCATTAGCCGCTAGAGAATGACCGAAAATAAAGAAGCAATGACGCCCTTGGTTGGCATTAGACGCGAGGACCTTCAGGCCTTGATAAAGATATGCGTTATGACGAATTTTTGAGAATTTTTGGCGACTTGTACCTTCTGCAACGAACAACGGAAACTTGTTGTTGTTGATAGCGGCGCGAGCCTGGTCGACAAGACGCTCTTGTCGGCGCACCCACGTATATTTCTGAAGCTCGTATCCTGCATCAAAAAGATGCAAGGCACCGTGAAGAAAATGGATACTGGCAGTATGTGCTCCGGCTTCGCCCTGCCAAACGACATAGGGGGTCTCTGGATCGTCCTCGTCGTTTCCAAAACCATCATTCGTATTTAGTCGAATGGGGTCATCGAATGGCATGTCATCGTGCATTAACGACCAATAAAGGAGCAAATCGTAGTTAAGTGAAAATACATACCCTGCAGATCGCCCTGTCAAAAAATTCGCAAGGAATCGACGACATGCCCAAAATTGCTCGTCCGGTATGTCGATAGGAATATCTGGATGATTCCCAGCAACTGTTGCCACAAGCAAATCTTTTAATGCTTGAGAATCGCGACGCATCTCATCAGCAATTTCTTTGCGCCCAGCATAGATCGGAACGGTCCTTGCACCGCTTTCCAATGCTTGAATAGCAATTTCAAAATCTTGTGTTCCTAAAGCAGCAAAAACTTGTGCCGCCTGCGGAATGTCAGAAAAATCAGCTTGATCGAAAAGTGATCCATAATGAAATATATCTGGTCGACAGGCGATACTGAAACCGTTCCCGAGCAATAGATGGCGTTTAGAAAACTGAGTGCTATCAGCTATAGCTTCATTAAACGAAATAACGTGCGTCACGCTTTTCCCTCCACTACAGCCTTCATAAAGCGCTTTTTTACATTCTCTAACGAGGACTTAGTCAACCTCATCTCGGAAAAAGCAGAAATCTTAGTCTCTCTGCCGCTTTTTAAATTTGTTTTATAGGCAACAAATCTGTGCTTTTTTGCACTAATGATTTCAAATCGATAATTATAACCTCTACAGCAACCAAGAAGTTCACCTGTTGGCAGACAAGTCCATCCACCGGGGAACAGCAGTCCCTCGAGAGCACGACGCATTTCAAGCGCGCTATTGTAACGTTTGCTGATATCGCAATCTGTTGCCTTCTTGATCACTCTCTTTAAAGAGTTGGGGACAAATGGCTGCCAACCCGCAGCATCCAACAAATTTCCATCTTTAATGAGAGATCGGCAATGATCTTCGGTGTAAGATGTGACCGTATCGGATACAAGGTTGATCCCGTTTACAAGCCTAAACAGCGTAATCCCAACCTGATAAATATCAGTTCTTCTATCAATTAGATTATGGTCAAAAGTTTCCGGGGCCTTATGCGGAAAGTAAAAGAATTTGGGCTTTATAGCCTGACCGTTTTTAGTAGCCTCCGATATACCATAATCAGTTAGAACCGCTTCCCCTCTGGGCCCTAGCAATATGTTCCGCGGCTTAATGTCGTTATGATAAAATCCGGCGTCGTGAAGAAATTCAAGCCCTCGCAGAATGTCTGTTACAGCTTTAGTAGCGATAGGTATATCGACGAAGTTTCCCGCATTTGCTTTTGAGCAAATCGAACCATCTTCCAGATAGTCCATCGCGATAACAACTGCATTCTTACCATCAATTGTCACAACATCTGCAGCATGAACACGAACCAGGTTATCGTGATCCATCCTGTTCCCAATTTGTGCCTCAAGCAGCTTTTCATCAATAGACGTTCTTGATGTATCAATAATCTTGATCGCAAGAGGTTTATTGATCGCGTTATCATTTGCGAGCCAAACATCGCCAAAGCAACCATCATCGCTAATAGGTTTCAGAAGCCTGTATTTGTAAAGCAGATCACCACTCGAGAGCTGGAACTTAACCATTAATCACCTCTCCAACTGCATAAGCTACAGCGATTGCATCAGCGATCTGGTTGTCCCAATATTTATCTGACTTTCCTGCTAGATCTTCGCTATAATTTTTAACCGAGGTGCTGCTCACCGGAAGCTGTGAATACACGTACTCGGCAATATGCATACCAGCTTTTTTACATGCGAGTATCGTGATTGCATCCGCATACGACGTGAACCGCGACGCTTTCTTCTCAGCGCGCCCGTATTCGCTGACTTTTATGGCACAGCAAGCCGCATCAGTGTACTTCCGTAGTATCCGGTGCACCTCATCAAAAAGCCACTCTAGCTTTTCTCCACTTTCTTCGAGCTCTTTTGGATACTTAATGCAGTGCTCATTACTAGAGTTCGAGAACTCCGCTCTATCACCTTCAATTTCCAACACGGCATACCGTAAAGAAGTCGTGGAGTTTCGAAAACCTATCAACTTCATGCAGCTTCCTCCTCAACTTTAACGCGGCGTTTGCCGCTGAAGAGCTGTTGCATTAAGGCATTTTTTTCGACTCTGAGGCACCTAACATTTTCACATAGAACATGGACCGCAGAGTCTGCCGCACCAAGTAACTCAGCGATCTGCTTTTGCTCTTCAAATTTAGGAATTTTGATGCGGAGCTTCTTAACATCACTGGGATTGATAGCTGGATAATTTGAACCCGCAACTAGTCGGTCTATCTGCTGTGTAACGAAATCTCCAAACAAGGAATGATAAACAAAATCCACCGAGATTCCCTTCCTCGCTCTAAGTACAGCAAAGCCCGTAGATGCTACTAGGTCAGTCTCCGAGGAATTCACTTTGGCGAAACCCAAAAGGTTCGGACGAACGGTCGACATCAAAATGTCGTTGCGTTTTACAATTTTTCGCGCACGGGACGGCGAGCTTTCAAAACTCATAGTTGGAATAGATTCAAGTATGCGACCAGCCTCAACCTCCGAGAGCGATATATAACTAAAGCTATATTTTGGATCTGTTGACGAAGGAAGAACCTCTGGATCTATCTCCACCACGTCCTCTAAGGTTACTGTACTCCACTCCTCACCAAAGCCTTGAATGCGCTTTTCACAAGTGAGCAGTTTTTGCATCAGGGACTTTTTCTGAGCACGACTATTAGCAATCAACCTCTCGGTGTTTACAATTACTTGATCCCAGGTCGATAGAATTTCCGCAATCCGTTTCTGTTCATTGATTGGCGGTAGATCAAACCTAGAGTCAAGCCACTTATCCGTCTTGAAAATCATCTTTTCAATGTGGACACCGATGCTCGAGTGAAAGCAGGTCTGCTGAAAAAAAACGGAATTCGAGAAGTGGTTCAAATACCCAAGATCCATAGTGCTTTTACCTCGTAGCACTGCATATTCATTCGAAACGGTTGAGCCATCCAATGCATCAGGAACAAGACCACACGCTCCATGTACGATTTGGCGCTTCGATATCAGGAAGTCACCGGCTTTCACTTCAAACTGCGTCTTTACCGATATGTCCCCACCCAGTTTCGTGTCTCGCCTAACGACGCCGCCACGGGCGCGTTTAACCGTGACCAAGTCGTAGGACTTGTCATGCAGAATCCTGACAGGCCTCTTTTCCTCGAACAGGTGCGCGCCAAACTTGGTGCGAGACCAACCGGCAGGAGGATGTTCCGGCAATTTTGGGATTCCAGGTTGCACTGTATCAGGAAACGCAGAAGACTTGCTGACGGAACTCATTGGTAACCAAGCTCCTTAAGATAACCCTCCATTTTAACTTCCAGCTCAGCGAGCTCAGCCTTCAGAACCTCGCGCTCGGCTCGCACAGCCATAAGATCGATCTCTTCTTCCTCTTCATAAGTATCGACATAACGCGGGATATTTAGGTTGAAATCGTTTTCCGCAATCTCTTCGAACGTCGCGAGATGTGCGTACTTTTCGACACCTTCAGGATCCCGCTCTCGATACGTTTTGACGATCTTGGTTATCTGCTTTTCGGAGAGCTGGTTTTGGTTTTTCCCAGAGACGAACTCTCGGCTGGCATCAATGAACAGAACATTTTTGTCAGACTTCTTCTTGCGCAGCACCAAGATGGCAGCAGGAATACCCGTACCGTAAAAGAGCTTTTCCGGCAGACCGATAACCACATCGAGTAGATTTTCTTCAACAATCTTCTTGCGGATTTTTCCTTCGTTTGAGCCACGGAAAAGAACGCCATGCGGGGCGACCACAGCCATCCGACCTGTTTTGGGCTTCATGGTCTCAATCATGTGCAAGATGAACGCATAGTCACCCTTGGTTTTAGGTGGGATGCCACGGTCAAAGCGAGAAAATTTGTCATTTTCAGCAGTTCCATGCCCCCATTTCTCAAGCGAGAAAGGCGGGTTTGCAACCACAATATCGAAATGCTTCAAGCGATCTTCTGCATCAAGGAGCTTGGGATTTCGTATTGTATCACCCCATTCAATAAGGTGATTGTCTTCGCCATGCAGAAACATATTCATCTTGGCAAGCGCCCAAGTGCTGCCAATCGCCTCCTGCCCATAAAGGGCGTATTTCTTGGAACCTTTATTTTCAGCCTGGATACGCTTACCGCACTTCATCAGAAGTGAACCAGACCCGCATGTCGGATCACAAATCTCATCACCTTCTTTTGGCGCGACCAGCTCTGCTATAAGCTCGGAAACTTCCGGTGGCGTGTAGAATTCACCGGCCTTGCGACCTGAGTCCGCTGCGAACTGCTTGATCAGGTACTCATAGGCATTTCCAATGATATCAAGCTTACCAATGCGACTTGGACGCAGGTTGAGTTTATCCTTCGCAAAGTCCTGGAGCAGTTCACGGAGAAGTTCGTTCTTGGTGGCTTCTTCGCCCAGTTTATTGGCATTAAAACTGATATCCTGGAACACATCGCGCAGCTTGGCGATATTGGCTTCTTCAATCGCGTGAAGCGCCTTATCAATACGTTCGCCATTTCCCGCCTCGTGGCGGCGCCTATGCAGTGTGTAGAAGTTGGCACTTTTCGGCAGAACGAAACGCTCATTCTTCATCATTTCCTGAATGAGCTCGGGTTCGTCGCCATATTCTTTTTTGTAATTGTCGTAATGGTCCTGCCAGACATCGCTGATGTATTTCAGGAACAACATGGTAAGGACATAATCCTTGTAGACGGCACCGTCGACCGTCCCGCGGAACGTGTCGCAGGCTTCCCATACTGCCTTGTTAATCTCGTCTTGTTTAATCGGGGCGTTCATTACTTAGTCTCCTGAGCCTTATCATGCAGCCCATATGCAATGGAGCTGGATAGCTTTTCATTGTTCTCGATAAGCAGCGACAGAGCAGCGCGCTCGGCCCGGGCTGCTCGCGATAATTTCACGATGAGTTGCTGCTCTCGCAGCGAAGGGACAATCACCGGCAAACTTTCCAGCGCTGGTCGACGTATTGTTACGATGGTCTGCGTGCCCACTGAGTTTTTACGCAGGTATTCCTGTGCGGGCTTCTGGTTAATCTGCCAAACAAGGAACTCAGGAAGCAAAGCCCCTACATCCCTCACACTCAAAACAAAGAAGTGCGGCGAACAAACGCAACTGCCTGGCCCATCTTCGATGAGATAGGCAAAGTTACGCGCACCACGGGCTGCAAAAACAATATCCCCGGAGGTCAACCATCGCGGCTCACGCCCCGAAGGCAACGCGACCTTGGTAACCGTCGACCAATCCACACCCAGATGCGGATCAACGTTCTTCAACTGCACGAACGCGACCTCACCCCGCAAAAGCGCCTCAACCGACCCGCGCAACGGGTAACCGGCAGCGACCTTGGCAACATCGCTTAGCTCTTTGGAAAAAATTGCATCATTCATCATGACGCATATATATTTGATTGGATCTGGTTTTGCAAATTATTTTTTGCGTCATTGCCGATGATGCAACTTTTCACGCGCATCGCCAACACTCTCAGCTGACCGGCTTTAGCTAAAATCCCGCCCAACCGTCTCGGCCAGATCAAGAACCTGAGTGTCCTGACCTTTTTGCAACGCCTCCAGCCCCGTCAAACTATCAAGCTCGCCATGCTGTTGCTTCAACAACCGATAAACCGACCATGAACCGCCCAAACGTTCATGTAGTTCGACAAGTGTCGCGTATGGCTTTCCGTCTTTGTTAAGTTGCCAGATAGGAAACCGATATCCTTTCACTGCACCATTGAGCCCCAGTAGCTCCCCGCGACGTCGCTTACTGTTCACAGTTGCGACAGAAACTCCTAGCAGCGCAGCAAACTCCTCAGAGGTCTTCATTTCCTCACCAGTAAGGATCTCGGCGGACAATTTTCGTCCCCGTTCTCTCGCTGCATCAATAGCATCGCGCAGTTTAGTCTTA
>Ga0114905_1000216_pt1 | contig 40124 bp, 54 predicted proteins | sample MalvireepMed_b05_FD_83499 | JGI IMG/M metagenome (GOLD analysis project Ga0114905, IMG submission 83499) | Marine viral communities from the Global Malaspina Expedition - Malaspina viral metaG DeepMed_b05 | ecosystem: Environmental > Aquatic > Marine > Oceanic | place: Mediterranean Sea...
AACTGGTATATAAACGGTATGTGTGCAGTTCAAGACGGAATGACTACAACTCAAGCTAGTTAGTCTATACTATAATTAGTAATTGAGTTTTGCTAAACTAGTCACAACGGCTAGTTTAGCTTTATTTTAACTAAAAGAGTGCTAATTATGACTGACGAAAAACAAATGCCTAAAAAAAGAGACCCTAAAAAGCTAAGCATGGCGGGTCTGAATAAAGACCTCGAACAATCTAACGAAGCGAATGCTCAAAAATTCGACAAGCTAGAAGACACAGTAAACAGTTTAGCCGCTGACTTGAAAGAAGGTATGGGCGATGTGCTAAAAGCAATTAGCGCTAAAAATAACCCCGTACAAATCACCAAAGATGGTGCTCACTCTGAAGACGTCTACTTAAAAGAAGATTTAATAGATATCGAATTTAAGAAAGACGGCAACGTCCATGCAGACGTAGAGACTGTACGCCCTGGTATCACTTCCGTAGATAGTATGGAATTCATAGAAAAAGCCGAACAAATGGCCTTTGATAATGAAAACATCGAAATCATGGTAATGCCATCATCTTCGACGTATCCTGATCATACTTTCTTTGTTGGTGTTAATGGCATTCAACGCTTAATCGTCCGTGGTCAAAAACAATGGCTACCTAGACGCTATGTTGAAGTATTACTACGCGCTAAGGTCTCTACTTATGGTAACTTCGAAACGCGTAACACAACTACTAACGAGTTAGAAGTTAAAAACCCCGAAACAAAATCACATCGTTACCCTTTACAAATTCTAACGGATAAAAGCCCGTTAGGTGCTAAATGGTTAAACCGTGTGACGAACGATACAAGGTGTTAAATTTATGTCAACGTATCTACAACTTTGCCAAGATGTAGCCCGCGAATGTGGTGTAGCCGGTGGTGCTGACGCAACACCTCGCCCACTTACAGTAGTCGGACAAGCAGGTGAATATAATCGTATAGTTAATTGGGTAGCTGACGCCTACGAAGAAATTCAAGGGTCTGAAAATTTCAGGTGGCTACGTAAAAGCTTTACTGTAGATACTGTAGATGGTACAGACACCTACGCATTTGGTGACTGTACCGACGTTGACGATGCGGCTGTAATAAGCCGTTTCAAAACGTGGCACTTAAATGACCCAAGAAACCCGCCTAAAATATATTTGACGGCTACAGGTGTAAGCGCTCAGGTTTTATTAACCTGGACCCCTTGGGACAATTTCGAATATTTGTATAAGACAGGTTCTTTACAAACTCAAACATCACAACCAGTTCATATAACCGTTAACCCTAAAGATGAAATTCAATTAGGGATAACGCCTAACGACGTTTACACGCTAACAGGCGATTATCATAAGTCGGCACAAATACTAGCCGCCGATAGCGATACGCCAGAAATGCCCGAAGCGTATCACAAGCTAATCATGTATCAAGCCATGGAATATTACGCGCTATTTGAATCAGCGCCAGAAATTCTAGCCCGTGCTGAACGTGGTATGAAAAGAATAACTAATCAGCTTAAACGTAATCAATCACAGCCGTTTAGAAAAAGTGGTCCTTTAGCATGAAAAAAGTACAATTAGCAAAGCCTAAGTTCGATTATCTAAAATTTGCCGGTGGCTATGATACAGAATCTAAGCCATGGAACTTAGACGCCGGACACTTGCGGGAATCCCAGAATTACGAGGCGGCTATTAACGGGCAAGGCTATACAGATATCCAAGGTTATGAACGGTTCGACGGGCAAGCAGCACCGTCCGACGCTATATATTACATAATCGACGTAAATATTACCGGTACTTTTAACGTGAATACTACAGTAACGCAATTAGTATCAGGCGCTACAGGCGTAGTACTCGCGGTTAACGGCGATGATACACCACAAACACTAGTACTTACTAAGCTAACAGGCACCTTTAACGATTCTGACGACTTACAAGAAGCAGCCGTAACCCAAGGTACCGCGACGTCAACCGCTAGATTAGGCGGCGCGACGACACGATTATTAGATGCTCAATACTTAAATTTAGCGGCAGACGAATACAGGGACGATATCGGCGCAGTCCCAGGGTCAGGCAGTATCTTAGGTATCCATATGTTAAACGATGTATGGTATGCGTTTAGAAACAACGCGGGCGATACGGCTGCAGACTTATACAAGTCAACTGCTTCGGGATGGACTCAAGTAGCCTTAGGCCGTGAGTTATCTTACACGTCTGCGGGTACTTATGAAGTCGCTGAAGGTGATACGATTACTGGGGCTATCTCAGGCGCTACGGCGACAATAACCCGCGTAATGCAAGAAACTGGGTCTCTTTTAGCTGGTGACGGTGCAGGACGTTACATATTTGCGTCCCAGACAGGCACATTTCAAGCTGAAAACCTCGACGTGGGGGGTAACCTTAACGTCGCAACTATCGCAGCCGACAGTACCGCTATAACGCTTGCAAAAGACGGGCGCTTTGAAATGGTGACAGAAAACTTCGGCGGTCAAGCCGGAGCGAAACGAATATACGGCGCAGATGGCGTGAACCGTGGTTTTGAGTTCGACGGTTCTGTATTTTGCCCGATTGAAACGGGTATGACTACCGACACGCCTAAACATGTAATCGTGCATAATAAACATTTGTTCTTTTCTTTTGACGGTTCGGCGCAGCATTCAGGCTTAGGCTTTCCGTATAGATGGTCTCCTATATTCGGCGCTGCAGAGTTAGCCACGGGCGATACGATAACCGGTTTTGTAAAAGAACCAGGATCACAAGAAAGCCCTGCGTTAACCATATACAACAGAAATACGGTACATATGCTATATGGGACTTCGGCACTTGACTGGAATTTAGTTCAGTATCGTTCAGAAGTAGGCGCGTTAGAGTATACCATACAGCAATTAGACCAAACAATGCACTTAGACGACCGCGGTATTACCACATTTAGAACGGCTCAAGAATTTGGTAACTTCCAACACGCGACGATCTCAAGACATGTACAAAGATTCTTAGATACTAAACGTAATTTAGCTACGGCGTCTTGTATAGCTCGTATTAAAAACCAATATAGACTATTTTTCTCTGATAAATCAGCGTTGTATATTACTACAGAGGGTCATAAGATATCAGCTATAATGCCTCAGGTATTTTCGGATGCTGTAGAGTGTATAACGTCCGTGGAAGACAGCACCGGCGTAGAAGCGATAATGTTCGGGTCAACCGACGGGATAGTATACCATTTAGATAAAGGCACTTCTTTCGACGGTAATAATATAGAAGCATTTGTAAAAACATTTTTCCACTTCTCTAAGTCTATTAGGCACCTTAAAAAGTATTTAGGCGTGACTTTAGAGGCTTCAGGGTCAGGTTACGGAGAAATTAACTTTTCAACAGAATTAGGGTACAATGAGCAAGGTATACCACAACCGTTGACCCAAACCAATGAATTTAACTTAGGTCAATCGTTTTGGGACAGTTTCGTATGGGATACGTTCATATGGGACGGCGTAAACTTATCGCCATCAAATATTAAAATAGAGGGTAGCGCGGAAAATATTTCGTTAGTAATGCGAAAAGATAGCGACTACTTATCACCAGTGAATATAACAGGCGCGATGATTCGCTACACTCATAGACGACAGTTAAGATAGAAATTAAGGACTTATAAACCATGGCTAATGCATATTACGCACCTTCGGGGACTCCGGTAGCTAACTCGCAAGGTAGTTCATCCGATATGAGAGGCGAATTTAATACTATTGAAGATGGCTTCGACAAGCTACCTACGCTAACGGCTGATTATGTAGTCAAAGTTAACGCGGGCGGTACAGCCTTAGAAGCTGTACAAACCTTAGCAGTAGCCCAAGGCGGGACCGGTGCAGCATCACTAACCGACGGTGGTATATTACTGGGATCAGGTACGGGCGCGATTACAGCAATGAGTGTATTAGCCGACGGCGAAATGATTGTAGGTGACGGGACTACCGACCCTGTAGCTGAATCAGGCGCAACGCTAAGAACGTCAATAGGTGTAGGCGCTACGGATACATTAACTATTCGAGGCATAACATCTGACGGCGTAATCGACCAGAATGACGCTACCGACTCTTCATCAACGATCACCGGTAGTATTCATACCGATGGCGGTTTAGGCGTAGTGAAAAACGTACATATAAACGGTAACCTAGTGACTACAGGCCCTACATTTAGTACGCGTATAGGCGTAGACGCGGGTACGCAATTTGCAAGTAACGATTTTAGTACAGCTTTCGGCTATAGAGCTTGTGAAGATGCTACAGGAACGAATGTCACGGGCCTTGGCTTCGAGGCTATGAAAAACGCATCTACAGGCAATAATACTACTGCAGTAGGTAGCGCCGCTTTATCAAGCCTTACAACGGGTCACGGCAATACGGGCGTAGGTCGAAGCTGTAACTCTGATTTATCTACAGGTAGTAATAATACTTGTATAGGTTTTTTAACTCAGACGGGTAGTACTTCAGCACAGCACAGAATTTGTATAGGTCAGTCCGCGGAAACCGACCAGGATAACCAAGTCGCTATCGGTAAATCATCGGCACAGATTAAAAATGAATTTGATACCGATGCTGTATGGACTCAATCGAGTGACCTTAGAAAGAAAAATGTTATCGGTCCTACAGTACTAGGGCTAAAATTTATAAATGACCTAAAACCTATTTTATATACCATGAAGCCTATGGAAGAATGGCCCGAAGAATGGGGCTTAGAACCTAGCAACATCAATACTAAGCGTGTCGTCCACGGTTTAGGTGCTCAAGATGTGCTACAAGCTATTCAAGATTCCGGCGTAGACCCCGATACTTTCAGTGGTTGGGGCGAAGATAAACACGGGCAGCGCATATCTAAAGAAGCTATGGTAATCCCATTAATTAAAGCGGTTCAAGAGCTAACCGCAAGGATCGAAGAATTGGAGAACAACTAAAATGCCTACTAATACAAGTCCTTTACAGATTCCCCAGTTACAGGGTGCGCCGTCGAATAACCCTTTAAATGACGACCCGTTAGATCCGAACGCGCCGCCAGCGGTTAACGGTGCGGTACCTGCGGGGCCTACCACGCCGCCTACCGCGTATACGCCTGACCAAATAGCGATTGACCCTGCTACCGATACGGTAGAAGGTCGCGTAGCTGGCATAACGGAGAAAGATAGTCCGCTACAACAGATAGCCGCGACAGGTGCTAGACAACGAGCACAGCAAAAAGGGCTACTAAATACGTCTATGGCTGTAGGTGCAGCGCAAAAAGCTAACATAGAATCAGCGTTACCAATAGCGCAGGAAGATGCACGTACATCGTTCGCAGCTAAACAAGCTAACATTACGGCTATCAACCGTGCTAAAGAACAAGAAGCGGCGTTCGGTCAACAAACAGCGCTACAACGTGAGAAAGAACAGATCGACAAACGCTTATTAACAGCTAGTGCCGATGAACAAATACGCTTAATCGCACGAAAAGGCGAAGTAGATACAGCATTACAAACCTTAGCCGGTGAACAAGCATTGGTACAAATAGGCGCGAGAGGCGAAGTCGAAACGGGCTTAATTAATCGTCGCGGTGAAATAGAGAAAGAACTTCAAGCGGCGGACGCTGAAACGAGAAAAGAATTAATAAAAGAACAAGGTAAAATTGACTATGATTTAGTTGTTGCGCGTAGTGAAGAAGAAATGAAGATACGCGAAAGACAATCAGAATTAGACCAAGAATTAGCAACATTAAGTGCTAGGTACAAGTCGCAAGACCTCGCTAGCCAACAGTTACATGAAACTAAGTTGAACAACGAACGTATGGACTTAGAAGAACGTATGACAGAGTTAAAAGCGGAGCAACAACTAGTATTGCAGAACTTACAAGGTCAACAAGCAGTACAGCTAGAAGACGTCCGAGGCTTTTACGACGGTCAAATCAGTACGCAAAAAAGCGCGGCTGTCTTGTATCAGTCTGCACAAAATGCGATAGCTCAAATGATGATGAACCCTGACATGACGTCTACCGAACGAAACAACGCGGTACAGTATCAGATAGATAACCTCGAAGCGTCGTTAGGTGTATTAGGTGCTATGGGTGGCGTGAATATAAGCGCTATATTAGGTAATACGACGTTTAATCCTGCGCTTACCAGTCCGCCTATGCCAACGCAGTCGCCTAATTGGACGAAAAGCTCGAACGCTGCTGGCGGTACTACGTACTCCCCGTCATCGACAGTATCATCGGGCATACCAACACGTACGCATATCGACCCTGGCGAGTATAACGTTATCGCGCCGTCGGTACGCCCAACATCACCACCAGCTACTATGTCGCCGCCTAAGCCAACGCCTACGCCAACGCCTACGCCAACGTCTACGCCTAAGCCAGTATTCGACCCTAGAAAATGGATTACGCCTAAACGGTCAACGCCTAAGCCAGCGCCTAAGAAGAAGGTAGCGCCTAAGAAGCCAGCGCCTAAGAAGAAGGTAGCGCCTAAGAAGCCACCAATACGTCGCACCGGAGGCGGGGGCGGGGGCCGTAGAAATACCGGTTATGCATGGCAACACAGATAAAAGGTAACCGTCTATGAGACTGATTCGAAAAGCAACGCCTAGTGACGTACCCGAAGTAGTAAGATTAGGCTTAGAAGCTTTAAAGCGGGATGCGTACGAAAATTTAAGAATAAGCGAAACGAAAGTAGTAGACATGGCTAAGGAATGTATATCCGCACCATGTCATTTTTGTTGGGTCGCTGAAAAAGATTCGAAAATAGTAGGTGCTGTAAGTGCCATGGTTCATCCCATGGCGTTTTATGAACGTAGCCAAGCTTCAGTAGTTCAATTTTATTGTGAAGACCCCGGGCAAGGCGTTAAGTTAATCAGAGAATTTTTAGCATGGGCTAAGTCTCGTCCAGCTATAAAAATGGTTTGTTTTACGTTAGAATGTAAAGCAGATAAAAGAATCGGTAAATTGTTAAGCCGTCTTGGTTTAGAAAACGAATTACCAGTATACATGAGTACTTTATAAGTACTAATAGGATCTAGATATGAGTAAAGTATTCAAAGGCATTACTAAAGCAGTTAAGAAAATCGCTAAGGGTATTAAGAAAGTCGTCAAAAAGGTCGTAAAATCGAAGGTCTTTAAGATCGTATTAATCGCGGCGGCTGTCTATTTCGGAGGTGTAGCCTTAGGTATGTGGGGCGGTGCAGGTGCTGCAGCCGGTACAGCCGCTACCGGAGCTACAACCGCGGGTGCTGGTACTGCTGCTGCTACAACCGCGGGCGCTACAACTGCGGGTACAACTGCTGCTGCTACAGGTAGTCAAGTTGCCGGAGCGCTTACAGGTGCCGGTACTACTGCGGGTACAACTGCTGCTACTGTTGGCGGCGCTGCTACAAGTGCCGAGATTGCCGCGGCTGTTGGTGGTGGTACTGCTGCGGGTACTACGGCTGCTACTACGGCTGCTGCGGCTGCGCCTGAGATTGCCGCGGCGTTGACTGCTGCACCAGCGGCGACCGCTGCCGCTGCTCCATCGTTCTTAGGAACTATCGGTGCTGGCGCGAAAGCAGTCGGAAGCTATTTAACAGCTAACCCGATGATTGCCGCTATGGGTCTGAATGCTGTCTCAAGTGCTATGGCACCAGACGAAAAAGAATTAATGCAACTTCAAGAAGAATCGCGGAAACGTGAATTTGACGAAACATTAGCCGCACGTAGAAAAAATTTAACCGGTTATGATACTCTGCCATTATTACATCAAGCGCGTGATAGTGGTAATAGCGGCGTGTGGAATAGACGCACAGGAGGTAGTTAAGATGCCAATGCAACCAAACAATCAAGGTTCACTAGCTAGTCAAGGTGCTGGCGGTGCTGCTCCCCAAGGTATGCCAGCCGAAGACGGACGAGAGTTAACCCAAGGTACTGAAGCCGCAACGCCTGAAGAACAAGACGCGTACGAACGCGTAGTACTAGCGGGCGACGAAATACTATTCGGTAGTTCAGAAGCGCGTGAAGCACTAGTCAAAAAAATGACCTTAGATGCGCCAAAACCAGCCGAGGCATTAGCCAACGCTACGGCGCTATTAGTCTTAAAACTTGACGAACAGTCGGGCGGACAAATACCAGAAGAGATAATACTTCCGGTAGCTGCTGAACTTTTAGAACATGTGGGCGAGCTAGCGGAGAGTTTAAAACTTTTCCCTATTGATGAAGCTGTCGGCAACCATGCAGCACAATTAATGGTAGGCCATTTAGCCGAAGCTTACGGTATGACTGAAGAAGAAATAGCGGGCATGGTAAACTCTGTCCCGCCTGAAGCTCAGCAACAAATAGCCCGTGAACAAGGCGAATACGCCATTAAACAACCACCTACTGAGGCGTTATAATCATGGCTAGTTTTCTTCAAAAATTCATACGCGGTGGCGCTGAAATGGGCGGTAAACTATTTGCCGACCAAGCTCGTGAACAAATGCGAGCCGATATCATGGCGAAACGCGATCAAGTACTAAATGATAATAGAATGTCGTTAGAGCAACAACGACAGGAATTTAGCACGGCGCAGCACCAAGAAGTTATGGCGCAAAAAGAACAACACTTTCAACGTGAGCAAGAATCGCCACGGGCGAAAGCTGAAGGTATAGCACTAAGTAGCGCAGAGAATTTACAGTCTTTAAAAGAGAAGTATGCTAGCGCAGAGACCGACGCCGAACGTGCAGACATAGCGAAGTTAATGGCTGCTGAACAAGGCAAGCCGATGGAAAACGTAGTCGGTAGTGGTTCGGGTCCTACTGCAGCGCAAAAAGAAGCTCGTGTATTAGCTCAGCTTGACGAATTCAAAGACGAAGCCGAAGCGCTGAAATTTTTGAAAAGTAAAGAAGGTAATATGACGCGTGAGCTATTTAAGGCAATGCAAGCTAAGCAGGAAAATGACTTAATCAGTCCTGACGATCCTAATTACCTTACATTAGAACAAATGCTAACGAAAGCGCGTGAAATATCAAAGTCAAAACCGGCTAATCCTGACACGAAAACGTCTGTAAGTCCTAAGGATGGCGGCAATGAGCACTTTAACACTACGAATAACCCAAGCGTAAGTACTCAAGAAGAATTCGACAAGCTCGAATCGGGTGCGCTATACTTTGATGTATTCGACGGTAAGTCATATAGGAAGCCATAATGGGTACGAACAGATTCGGCGGTCAAGCTGTCGGTAATGAGACTGCAGAGGCCAACCGTTTCGGTGGTATTGCTGTAGCAGAAGAAGTAGAAGTACCTAGCAGGTCATTCGCAGAATTAGGCGGCGATTTAGCGTCTAGTTTTGGTGCTGGTGCTAACTCACTATTAAAACTAGGTGGAGATTTATACGGATTATCTACCGGTGACATGGATAACTGGGCGTCTGAACAAGGCGAGCGCGGTATTCAGTTCTACGCAAAGCATAAATCCGACAAGTTAATAGCCTTAGAGCATAATCGAAAAGCTAAAATAGATAACGCCGACGGCGAATTCGCCAAAGCGGGTACAGCTTTTTGGGAAACTGTAACATCACCATCATTATTCGCCTCATTTGCTTTCGAACAAGCGCCTATGCTAATGGCTACGGCTGGCGGTGGTACTGCTGTCGGTGCAGGTTTTAAAATGTTAGGTGCTGGCGCTAAAACTGCTGGTACTGCGGCTACTGCTGGCGCTGTTGGTACTGGTGGATTGATGCAAGGTGCCGACGTCGGTGCTGCAGCACATGAAAAACTAATCAATTTACCCGATCAAGTGTGGGAAGTTAACGAAAAATACCAAGAGAAAATAGCCCAAAATATCGACCCTGAGACCGCTAAAAACGACATTTCGCTTGAATTATCGCGTGATAGTGCGCTAGCTGCAGGTATTGTATCAATAGGCTTAAATTTGATTCCAGGGGCTGCTAAGCTAGAAAAAGCCTTAGTAGGTGCTAAACGTTCTGGTGCTGGTGGTTTACAAGGTTTCGCTAAAGGCTTTGCCGGTGAAGCTACCGCCGAAGGTTTAGAAGAGGGCGCGGGCGCTGTTATTAGCAACTTAGCCACTAAACAAATAGACCCTAGCCAAGACCTTATGGAAGGTGCGGGCGAATCCGCGGGTATGGGTGCTGCTGCTGGTATTTTTGGTGGCGTTGCAGGTATACAAGGCGGTGGTAAAAAATCAGACAGCGATATCATAGACGATTTAGCTAAAACAACTAACTCTATACAGTCCGCGCCGACTGTAGACGAAGCTATCGACGTAGGTAACGCTATTGTAGGCGGTGCAGTCGAAGCACATACAGGTAATAAAGAAGCTGCCGAGGCTGTTAACGCTGCTGTCGAAGCCGTAGAACCTGTAGAAACTAAGATAGAACCAACTGTAGGTAATACTTTTGGTGGCTTAGATATAGGTCCTGAACCAGCAATAACGCCAACCGCGCCACGTACTGAAGAAGAACGTATAGCGCAAGAAATTGACGTACAAACTAAAGCCCGTGCGCGTATAGAAGAAGAAAAACGCGAACAAGCGAAAGCCGCACCACAAGAGGCGGTTATCAGTGAGTTAACATTATCGAAAGACGTACCACAATTCAAAGCTGGTGCTGGTAAAGAAGGTGTAGTAGAGCCGTTAGGCGGTACTTTTGACCGTGCCGGTGTAGGCCCGATTCAAGTTTGGGTCAGAAAAGACGGCACTAAAGAAGTTATTACAGGTCGCCATAGATTAGATTTAGCTAAACGTAGCGGTATGACTACGATACCTGCTCAGTTCCATAGAGAAGCCGACGGGTTCGACCTCAAACAAGCTAAAGGCTTAGACGCTACGCTAAATATCCGTGAAGGTCAGGGCCAGGTAAAAGATTACATTACCTTTGTTAAAGATTCGAACATGACTAAAGCTCAAGCCGAAGCCGAAGGAATATTAGCACGTCCTACAGGTCAACAGGCTTTCGCCATTGCCAAAAAAGGTAGCGATATTCTTATCGACGCCCATGGTCAGGACATAGTTAGCGACGGCGCTGCAGTTAAAATATCTGAAGCAGCACCAAATAACGAAGCCTTGCAAGTAGTTGGTCTAAAAGCGCTTGAACGCGGTAAGCCAGTTAGTGTAGCTGTTAATATGGTGAAAGCTGTTAGTACTATGGCACCGACTGAGAACCAAGAGGGCGATCTATTCGGCTTCGATACAGGTGCTATTAAACAAGCTGAAGGGATGGCGAAAGTCGCAGCCGCTAAACAAGCTGCAATACAACGTCAAATATCGTCTATTAAAGGCGCTGTTAAACGTCCTGAACTAGCCAAAGCTGAAGGTGTTAACGTTCAAAACCTAGCTAAGTCTAAGGCGAGTTTAGAGAAATTACGCGCTGAAAAAACTTCGTGGGATAACTGGCATACTAACCCTAAAAACATTGCAGCGATTAAAGCTGAAATGGGTCAAAAACCCGTACAACAACCTGTACAACAACCTGTACAACAACCTGTACAGGCTAAGCCAATACCTAAGATTAACCCAGACCGTACAGTCGTAGAGCATCCGGTAGATGTGAAGACTTTTAACACGTTTAAGACTGCTAAAGACGCCGTATCATGGGTAGCGGATAACGCTAAAGAACCCGTATTCAGGGCGATAGCTACTAAAATTAGAGATAATGACGCTATCGGCGCAGACGTAAAATTCGAAATGCGTGGCCCTGGTAAACGTGCAAACTTTACTCGTCGCGGTGTTTTTGAGTTCAGAAAAAACCGCATGACCGGTGAGGTTGCGGATCGTAAAGTGGCTATATTCCATGAAGGTAGACAAGAAGGTACCTTAACACATGAACTTATACACGCCGCCACTGCTGAAACGATAGTTAACCCTAAGACAGACGAACAGGTGAAAGCGGTCGAAGCGATTAAAAAGACTAAACGCGATATAGACAGCATTATTAAAAATGACCTTGAGCAGTTCACTAAGTTAACACCTAAAGAACGTGGCGCGTTCATGTCTGTTGGTAACTCGCTAGATGAATTCGTGACTTATACGTTAACTAATGAGCACTTTCAAGGTGCGCTTAAAAAGTTACACTTTAAAAACGATAAAGAAAGCTTATTCAACAAACTAAGTAGCTTGATTAAAGACTTACTAGGCGTTAAAGACGTACCTACTAATGTATTCGCCCGCGCTCTTGAAGTTACTTCGGGTCTCGTGGACGTAGCTAAAGATACCGCGTCGGTGATGGAATATACACCGCGAAAAACCCGCGCAGAAGTGAGCAGAGAACGCGCTCAAAAATTGCGAAAAGCAGCGTACGAGGCTACACTTAAAGGTACAGATAAATCGCCTACGAAGTCCGGTTACGCTAAGTTTATTACTGAAATGCGTAAGGCTTATAAAGAAGCTACCGACAAGCTACCACGCGAAACTATCCACGGTAGAGAAGATTTTACCCAATTTATCCAAGCTACAGTAGGTCAACGAGTATCACTATCCGATATTAAGTTAACTAGAAAAGTGAAGGGTAAAGATGGTAAGATGAACATAGCCCAAGGCACCGCGGACGTAGTACTAAGACAAACTAGAAAGAAACGTGACGTAGCGCTTAAACTATTAAGGTGTATCCAATGAGTAGCAAACTAATACAAGACTTAGAAAACGATGGCTTTAGCATCTTTTCTGAAGAAGACTTAGACAAACGAAACCCAGCAAGCGACGAACCTATCGAACCTACGGTAGTTGTTGTTGATACTAAAGAAGTACTAGCCGCGGTAGCTGAAACTAGCTTGACAGTTAAAGCCGGTATAGAAAATTCTAACCGTCAATTGCAAAGCAGCGTTAGCCAAATCGTCAACGCTATTAAAACTGAACAACCGACCAGCTTCACACTAGACATTAAGCGCGACGAACGCGGGTTCATGTCTAGCGTTGAAGTTAAAATAAACAAGTAAGGAATTTTAGCCCATGGCAACGTATTTAGAAATTAGAGACTTATTTAACGACGCGGACTTAACTAATCGTGTCGCTGTAGCTGTACTAGTATCTGTTAAAGATAAGCTAGCAGTTTCCCCAACAACTGCAGAAAAAGCATATGCGGCTAAAGTATTTGCCAATCCTCAAGCTGAAGCTAAAAAAGTTTTAAAGTACGTTTTAGCTGTAGATAACGGCTCAACCGTAGCCCAAATTCAAGGGACTTCAGACGCAGCTTTACAAACTAACGTCGATGCAGTCATAGACGTATTAATCGACGCACTAGCAGGAGTATAATATATGGCTATCGGTACTGATTCCGCGGTAGAATTCTTCGGAACCCAAGACACCTTAGGTACTTCTAGTGCTACTGTTGCCGATGCAGCGTTTAGCATTGCGGGCGACCTTAGTACATGGACTAACGACGACGACGCGCCTATGGCTAGTGTTACAGCGCTTATAGATTATGCGGTAGCGCCTGACGCGAATACGTCAGTTAATCTATACGTGAGATTACTTAATACGCAATCGACTAACGATAGCGAAATACCAGACGCTAACTATCAACATAAATTCGTTGGTAGTTTTCCGGTGAACGATGTTACGACTAACCAATATATAACTATCGATATCGGATTACCTAATAGTAAAACGTCACAAGAGTACGAATTCTATATAGAAAACCGAACAGGTCAGACTATACAAGCTGGTTGGGATATCTATGTAACGCCTAAGACTATCGGTCCTCACGCGTAGAAGGTTCGCTTTATGGCTTTTATTAAATTACCTAAACAGTTCCATATAGATTTTCGCATTCCAGGCATGAAGCCTGTCGGCCCTGTAGAAATAGATTATACCAATCCGTTAGCCCGCAGCTTAGACATGTTTATGCTGTTCGATGGTTACGAAGCGACAAACTTAGTAGCGCCTAATAGGTTCAAATTCGGTAGTACTTACAAAGGTATAGACGATTTAAAGGGTGGTGCAAAGGGTCTTGAAGCCCACATAGCCGCTTTAACTACCACCGGCGAAGTTTATAGAATCGTACCGGCGCGGAGCTTTAACCAAGGTACTGCAATTTTTTCAGGCTGTTTTGAGAACTTTACTGGTGCTGGGGGTTTCTTCAGTCTTCGTACTGTTGATACATCACCTAACACTATATTTTTTAGGTTAGATAATAACTCTATAAGAGTTAGAATAAATGGTAGTACGATACAGCTTGACTCGCCTGTAGATGTATACGGCTCAACAACGGTGGTCGTTAAAACTATAACGTGGAATGAGGATACTAATACTCGTTCTCTTTATATTGACGGGGCTTTTGCGGATAGTGACGGTACCGCCTTTTCGTGGGTGGACCAATCACCTAATGAATATTCATTATACGGCGACAATAGCGCGGGTGGTAACGTAGCGAATAGCTGGCAACGCTACGCTATGACGTTTGATAGAGAGTTAACGGAAGGTGAGGTAGCTAGTTTATATCGTGACCCTTACCAGCTTTTAAGACCTTTGGCACAGTCAGTATACATTACCTCTGACGCTCCACCGCCATCGGGTAGAATAATGAGCAGTTTAGCGCATAACGGCGGTCTAGCCGGACTAGGCGGAATAGCAGGACCAGGCGGCGGATTAGCAGGATAAAATATTATGAGTAGAGATAGAACAGTAGGTGATACCTTTTATATCGCTTTCACAACAAGGGCTTTCGCCACAGGTATTCCGACTACATTAGCGGGTACGCCTGTAATTTCAGCATATGAAGACGCGGGCTTAACGCAAATAACGGCGGGTCTAACCTTAGGCGTTGATCATGATGGCGTAACTGGCATGAACATGATTACTGTTGTAGCTACTGGTGGCAACGGCTTCGAAACCGGTAAAGATTACCAGCTAGTTATCACCACCGGCACTGTCGGCGGCGTATCAGTAGTAGGTGAAGTAGTGGGCCAATTCTCGCTAGGTCTTTCGGCTGCTGCTACTGAAATTGGTACAGCGGGTGCAGGTCTAACAGTCTTATCAACTCAGGCTAGCGTAGACACTATCGATACTAACGTTGATTCTATCCTTGTGGATACTGCAGAAATTGGCGCGGCTGGTGCAGGTTTAACAGCTTTAGCAACTCAGGCTAGTGTAAATACTATCGATACGAACGTTGATTCTATCCTTGTGGATACTGCAGAAATTGGCGCGGCTGGTGCAGGTTTAACAGTCTTATCAACTCAGGCTAGCGTAGACACTATCGATACGAACGTTGATTCTATCCTTGTGGATACCGCAGAAATTGGCGCGGCTGGCGCTGGTTTAACAGATATCACGATTAACGCGGCTAGTGTTGATGCTGTATGGGATGAAGTTTTAACAGGTGCTACGCATAATGTTACCAACTCAGGCGGTAAGAGACTTCGCCAAGCTGCATCGCTTATATTTAATGATGGTACGGCGCAAGCAGGTACGGCGAATACTCTACAACTCGCAGCAGGGGCGGTAACTACCGACAATGAATTCGTACGCGCTAAAGTAATAATCGTAGGTGGTACGGGTGCCGGTCAAGAGGCTGTCATAACTGATAGCGTGGCGTCTACAGATACTATAACGACAACGCCCGCATGGTTAACCACCCCCGACGCGACGTCAGAATACCAAGTATTACCAGGACAAGTTCATACCACAGTACAAAACGGCGGCTACGAGGGCGCTGCGGTATTTGTTGATACTGTAAACGGTACAGCGGGTACGCTAACTGGTGTGAACGGTACGAGTACAAACCCTGTAGATAGCTTAGCCGACGCCTTTGTAATCGCTACAGCAAACAATATAACACGATTTAGGATACAAGCAGGTTCAGCCGTTACGCTTCCGGCTGATTCATCTAGCAGATTTTTTATAGGGCGTAACTGGTCATTAGCGCTAAACGGCTCAGATATTACATCGTCATTTTTTGAGGGCGCACTAACAACAGGAACCGCGACAGGTACAGTTAGTAACGATCCGACCTTTGTAGGCTGTTTATTCGGTGATGTAACTTTACCACCGAGTAACGGTTTTGAATGTGGTTTCTTCGGTACGTTTACGTTAGGTTCTGCAGGTAGTTACACATTCGGCGGTTCTGCCGATGTATTTGCATTAGGTCTTGTTATTGATTTTGGGGCTGGCCTAAACGCTTCAGGCTTCTTCATGCCTAGTTGGGGTGGTGGTCAAATCGAAATTCAAAACGCTGGCGCGGGAACTGGTACATACGTGTATGAAATGTCCGGTAACGGTGATTTAGTTATAAACGCGAACTGTTCGGCTACAACTAATGTAAAACTACGCGGTAATATCTGCCTAACGAATAACGCAAGCGGTATCACCATAGACGCTAACTCAAACTTTGAACTTGATAACATCATTTCAGATTCGGTAGCTTTCAAAGGCCAAGACGTCGCAGACATATTAGCCGATACCGCAGAAATTGGAACGGCTGGTGCTGGTTTAACTAATATAGGTACTATCGCAACAGTAACCGACGTCACGAACCAAGTAACCGCGGACGTTACAGCGATTAGCGGTGATAGTACGGCGGCTGATAACTTAGAAGCTTCGCTAGAAACGTTAGTACTCGGCACGGCTACAGGTTCGCCAACGACTACTACCATGCCTGACAGTGCATTAACTGAAGCAACGAACGACCATTATAACGGTCGCGTGATAATTTGGAGAACTGGCGTACTAGCTGGTCAAGCTACTGATATCACGGGCTATAATGGCGGTACTAAGACATTTACGTTTACCGCAACCACTGACGCGCCTGGCGCGGGTGATGCGTACGTTATCGTTTAATGTTACACTACCTAGTATTACACTAGGTAGTATCAAACTAAACTAATACATAGAGGGTCACCCTAATGGCGAATGCACTTTACGGCTTAGGCCGAGAAAAGTTTTTAGATGGTAGCATTGCCATCTTAACGGACAATATAAAATGCGTCCTAGTTGATACGGCTACATACACTGTAGCTATTGACACTGACGAGTTTTTAGACGATATCCCGTCTGGTGAGCGCGTTGCGACCTCAAGTAACATGGGTACGAAGACTGCTACGTTAGGCGTGTTCGACGCTGCCGGCGTAACTTTTACCGCGGTAACGGGTGATGTTTCCGAAGCCTTAGTAATTTACAAAGATTCGGGCGTAGCTTCTACCAGTCCTTTAATCGCTTATATAGATACTGCCACTGGGTTACCTGTCACGCCGAACGGCGGTGATATTACCGTAACCTGGGACTCAGGCGCTAATAAGATCTTTAAACTATAGACAATAGCGCTAAGCTTAGGGATTTTTAATGGCTAATATTACTCGTTTAGGTGCTTACGGTGGTGCTCGCCCCCTATACGGCGACTTTTCTGGTAAAGCTGAAGCCACAATAATAACACCTACAGGCATTGCCAGCGCGGAAGCGTTCGGTACTGCTGTCATTACCACGGGCGTAGTCTACATAGTACCTACAGGCATAGCGGGCGCGGAAGCGTTCGGTACTGCTGTTATTACGGGTGGTGATACCACTACTGCAACAACCAACAAATTCGGTAAAACTTTCTACGCTGACCAAGACAAGAAAAAGCGTAAAGCATTAACATTACAAATGCGCCAAGAAGATGAAGAAATCTTAGCGCTCGTTCAAATTATAGGTAGGTTAGTATTATGAGTAGCTTAGCATCGTGTCTAAAAAAGGCGGGTAAAGCATTGACTAAAGCTGAAATAGATACGGTAACTAATTCAGCGCGTCAGTATATGGATGATGGTTTTACTCCTAGTGAGGCCGCGAACAAAGCTGTTGAAGAACTCATAGACGCTACCCACAACACAGTATTAAAATATGAAAAAGAGATCCCCGCTAAAGGTGGTGACGTGCAAGCCGGTGACTATTCGATTGCCGATGAAATAGCGCATATTCGTGGTACTTACAGACCGTCAGGTTTAGAAACTAAGCTAGATAAAATGATAGCTAAAAAATCTGTTAAAGCTAAAAAGGTTACTCGTGAACTTTCCGACGATGAAATAGTATCATTAAATATGAAAGACGAGGGCTACAGTCCTGAAGAAATCGACGTAATTAAAAAAGGTGGTTTCGGTAAAGAAACCGGCAAAGAAAAAGTCGAGAATCGCATAAAGAAAATAAATAAACATGTTAAAACTAGATTTAGACAACGTATCGTTGACCAGTTCGCATCATTTAAAGAGATCATGAAAGACGAACGGTCATGGATGCTATCACACCTTACTAGTTCAGCTTCAGGTGCTATTGAAGCAGTCATGCACCACGGACAACCGAAGCTAGACGTATCGGGTGTTATCACTGTCGATACTAAAAAGAAAAGTTTAGATAAAATCCTTGAGCAATTAGGCCCTGACATGGACCGCTGGACTTACTGGATGGCGGGCAACCGTTCTAATCGTCTGATTAAAGAAGGTAAAGAAAGCTTATTTAACGAATCCGATATAGCAGTATTACGCGGACTGAACCAAGGTAAAGAACGTTTATTCGAAAAAGTTAGACAAGATTTTGAAGCACTTAACAACTCAGTAGTTGATATTGCTGTAAAAACCGGTCTTGTGAATGCTGAAGAAGCGGCGCAATGGGCGGAAGAAGGTTTCTACTTACCGTTCTACCGTGTATTAGAAGAGGGCGAGTCAAGAGGACCACGCGCTATAGCCCGTGGTGGTTTAGTTAGACAGGAAGCGTACAAAAAACTTACTGGTAGCGACGCTAAATTGCAAGACCTTATGGCTAACGCCGTGCTCAACTGGAATCATTTACTATCAGCGTCACTAAAAAATCAAGCGGCTAAGTCTGCTATTGATAGTGCTGTTGATTTAGGTATGGCTACTGAAGTATCGCACCAAGATAAAAGTAAGGACGCGATCTTTATTCGTGAGGACGGTAAAGAAGTATGGTACGAAATAGAAGAACCTTTAGTACTGGAATCATTAGCCGCGTTAAACTGGGAAGGTTTAGGCGGTCCACTAATGAAAGTCGCCCGTGGCTTTAAACGTGCATTAACTTACGGTGTGACTGCTAGCCCTGAGTTTAAAGCGCGTAACTTAATTCGAGATTCGATTCACGCTATGGCTGTTACTGGTACTAGCGCTAACATCTTTAAAAATTTAGGCCAAGGCTTCAAGGCTACCGCTAAAGATAGCGAAGTAGCCGCGCAAATGTTATCTACTGGCGCGACGTTCGGTCAAACAGGTTACGTTCATGGTAGCGACCCTGACGCGATAAAACGTTTAGTTAGAAAAGGTATGGACGAAGCAAGCGCGAAAGCATCTATTTTAGATTCGCCTAAAAAATTAGCTAAAGTTTGGGACGCATACCAAGACTTCGGCGCTAGGTTGGAGAACGTTAACCGTTCTGCAGACTATACCCAAGCACTAGAACGCGGCGACAGTTTATTAGAAGCTGCTTTCAATTCTCGTGATCACTTAGATTTTACACGCACCGGCACGTCGAATGCGATTAGGTTTATATCGCAGACAGTACCGTTTGTTAACGCTCGTATGCAAGGTTTAGATAAAGCGGCTCGTGCTGCCCCTGGGACGTTTAAAGAATGGATGAACCCTAAGGAAGCAGCGAAGTTTAAAGCTGTTATAGGCGTGTATTCTGCCATGTCTGTCGGGTTATACCTAGCCATGAAAGACGACGACGATTATAAAGCTGCTGAAGAGTGGGAAAAACGTACGTATCATCTAGTTAAAATTCCTGGTAGCGAAACAATGTACCGTATACCTAGACCGTTCGAAGTTGGCGCGATAGCCTATATGATGGAATCTGTCGCTCAACAAATGGTAGATGATAAAGTCCACGGTAGATTATTCGCTGAACGTTTAGGCCATACGTTTACAGATACTTTCGCAATGAACCCGATACCTCAAGTGTTCAAACCTGGCGCTGAAATTGCTATGAATAAGAACATGTTTACCGGTAGACCTATCGAGTCACAAGCAATGAGAAGTTTGTCACCGGAAAACAGAAAAAGAGCGTGGACTAGTGAAACGGCTATCGCCGCGTCCGAGGGTTTCGCTAAAATAAGTTGGGGTAAAGTAGAGTTATCACCGGTACAAATTGAACATTTAGTACGTGGCTATTTAGGTTGGGCGGGCGCGACTGCGCTATCTGCAACTGATATGCTTATTACTAGGCCAGCGACAGGCGCACCGGCAGCGCCAACAACTAAGCTTGCTGAGTATCCTTTGATTAAAGCATTCGTTAAAGCAACGCCAGCTAAGAACACTCACTATACGACCATGTTTTATAAACGTCTTGAAGAAATCAACAACGCTTATGCGGATATCCGAGAAGCTAAAAAGATAAAAGACTTTGATAAAGCGCGGGCGCTTATGGATGCAAGTAAAGATAAGTTAGCGCAACGTAAATTCTATAACAAGGCGCGTAATAAGTTGACCAAAATAAATCAGCGAATGAAACTTGTACGTTTAAGTTCCATGACCGCTGATAATAAACGTGCTGAACTGGATAGACTTACCTTTGCTAAAAATGAGCTTACTAAACGAGTGTTCGATAAGACTCAGGATTAATCACTCGTAACGGTTAGCGTACGTTCAATCTCATTAATAAAGTATTTCACCTTATTAATATCGTACTTTATATTAGTACCCGCTTTGCCAATACCTTTTTTAGCCTGGATAATTCGACGTAACGCTTTGATGATATTACCCGCGTCGAAGTCGTTATCAACTAACATACGTATTACGTCGCCCGTTTCAATGGTCGCAATTTCGCAATCTCGTTCTTGTCGAGCTAAGCGATTAAGTACATATTGAGGTACTTCTAATTCATAGTAGCTTGAGCTACCACCGTCAGATTTTACCGCCTGTTTTTCAGCGGGTAGATGCTGGTCGATGTTGTTGTCTTCAGCCATGGTTTTAGTCTCCGGTGTGTCGTTATAAAATGTGAACATCATAGCAAGCCTATGACAAATTTTCCGGTCGATACTGTTGCGGTACTCAGCCATAGATAACCCCTAAGTGCTAGCGCCGATAAGTTTTTCTATCTTCATAGAGACTTTAGCCCCGAAGATAGAACCACATACCGTACCTATGATATATGGAATAGCTAACATGTAATCAAGATCAGCTACGACTAGTTGATGCATCGTTAAGAACCATAGCCCGTTACTAAACACCGAACAGATAGCATGATACGACATGTTATCTCGATTACGTGAACGGCTTACCATGGTAAATGATACGTTTTGAATGAAAGCTAAAAATAATATCGTGAGATATATCATATAATTTTATTCCCCTTTAGAGTCTTCTAACATTTGCACGGTTACGTTTACTTTTGAAACTTCCCCATATTTTTTGTGCCACGTTTCCGCGGTAATACTACGCCCTGCAGAATAACCACCACCAGCAGCGTAGGCGTCTTTACCTGCTAGCGTTCTGTATGTTTCCATTTCACAAATAGCGTTCTCAGTTACCGATTTATGGTGAACGTGGCCCATGTATATTTTACGGTGACGTGTGGCGATGTGTTCATCCATTATCTGCTTAGCGAATATTTGATACAGACGGTCGCCTTTTATCTGGTGACCATGATGTGACATAAAGTAACAGTCGCCATGTTGCCAATAAAAAACATTACCCGCGTTGTTACCGATAGTTACCCGCGGTTCATTTGCGAATACTACGGCTAGCATTTCTTGCATCCATAATGATCCTACATCGTTATGATTGCCAATCTCAGGTCTGAACGTTACATGCTCAAATTTGTTTAGCGCCGCCTGGATATAGTAAAGAACGATTCGTATCGCAACACGTACGACTTTATGGTAACGACTATCCATATCAAGGACGTTACCACTACGGGCGGTTTTACCTTCTAAGTTATCAGAGTGCATGAAGTCGCCTAAGTCGATAATCGTACAGTGCTTCGCTGCCGGTGTTTGATGTATTAGCATATCAATAGCTCTACAATGCAGGTCTTTAGCTATCTTGAGGTCGTACTTATCGTTCGTTTCTTCTTCCCATGACAGCATACCGATATGCGCGTCGCCTATAGGTATATTAATCATCAAGTCGTCTTCAAGTGGCGCGGTCGGTGCGGGCGTTGGTGCTACCGGTTCGACCCCTTCGAGTAATTCGGCTGATAGATCCTTGAGCATTTCAAGCATCTTAGCGCGTTCAGGTTCTTGTATGACCCATTGACGACTTACTTTCCCTTCATCATCGTAGAATGTCGATATACGCTTAGGTACGAACCCTTCCGCTATAGGTTTTGTCATACCAGCGTAAGGCGCGATACCTTTTTTCGCTGCACGGGAAAGTATACGATCCACCATTTTAGATACTGACGCTATGTTCACGCCTAATTCTTTCGCGGCGGCCTTATATGTGTGGTGTCTACGCAAAAGATCTATATAATCTTTGTGCTTTTGCGTTAGGTCGTTGTATATCTGCTCGTCGATTAAACTTAGCTTGTATCTTGACATTGTTTATGTCCTTATTTTTTGGTTGTTTTTACTTGCCATATCTTAGCATAATTTCGGGCTTAGCTACTAGTGGCAAGCCGTCTAGCCAATCTGGGGTATATTCCATAGTATCCTGAAGCATTTCTAACCCTTTGTCGGCGTCCGCTTCGTCTACTTCTAAGATTATTTCATCATGTACGTGGAAAACTACCGGTAACTTTCTTTCTTCACATTCAGCCCCACACTCGCGCAACAAAATAGAGCACGTAGCCTGGACCACGTTTTCTAGGAATATCCCACGCCATAACCCATGACGTGACCATTCTTTAACGTCGGCGCGTGGAGTGAACGCGGCTTTCAATGCGGTTAACTGAGGTCTTAATTCGGTCTCGTCCCATGGTACGGGCTTCATTTCGAAACGGCACTCAGGGTATCTCAATTTAGTAATACCGTCAGGCAACGTACAATATAACGCGCCGTCGTCGCTATTGAATAAGTAACGAATTTTACCTGACTTTTGTTCTACGTCAGGTTGTAATACTGCACGTTGCGCCGCGGCTAATAATGAATCAGCACAAGCAACAATTTTAGGGTGTTTAGCTCGATAGCCTTTTACTATATTGTCTTCTTTGTCAGGGTCGATATACACGCGGTACTGAGCAGCCATCGACTTCAAAGCACCAACGCCGCCAAGGAAACCACACGCTAAATCAACTACTTTACCTACGTCACGTTCTTTAGGGTCGTTCGCTTTCGTTATCTTGCGCCCGTAGATACCTTCGGCGGCGTACTCGTAAGGGCAATCGCCACGCCTAAACATGTCTAATTTTTCTTCATCACCGGCTATCCATGCAGTCATACGACTTTCTACCGCGTTCCAATCGCCTACGACGAATACTTTACCTTCAGCGGGTAAGATAGCCCCACGAAGTAATTTACCTAACGTATCCATTACCGGAATAATATTACCTTCTAAGTCTGTTAGCGGTTTATGTTTTAACATTAAGGCTCTTAGGTGCATGACTTCTTCATAACTAAAGGCGTCACGTCTAAAGTTATGGACTTGTAGCCCCATGGAGCTAAATCTCAGCGTCGAAGCTGCGCCAGCATAACGTATTACCCCACGGACTCTATCGTCGTCAGGGTCGGCGTTCTGGACCATTTTACCGAACTTGGAAACTGCGGACCCGCCCGCTTCATCCATTAGCTGTAACAACTCTAATATATCACCTGGTAAATGGAACTCGCTTTCATGGTGGCCCGCTAAGATATTAGCGCGTACGTTTTTATCTGCCGAGTATTTTTTAGTAGTCACGCCGGTTTCTTTGTCTGTTTTGTATCGAGCCATTAACTTGACTACTTTGTCTAAGCCGTCGTCTTCTAAGCATTCACGTAGCCAAGTAGCGACGCGCTTGTACTGTGTACACTTGGTAATATCACCGAAGGTAACTTCAGCAATTTTTTTATTAATCTCGCCGCGTTCTTCTTCGGCGTATTCTGTCGCTGCTAGTGCTAGTTCGCGGTCGATTCGTATACCGCGTTCGTTGATTCGTTCGGTTGCATGGTATTCGGCTAGCGCGTCAGGGGTCATTAGTGGGATCGACCTAGCGGCTTTATCCATTACCACGAAATCTTGTAAGCAGTACGCGCCTAAGTCCGCGTAGTCTTGCGGGTCCTGGCTGAATGGCGGAATGCAACATTTTTTAATTAGTGCGCTGCCGTTGTGGGACTTGCGTACTTTTAAGCCTAACGCTTTCGCGGTTTTATCTAGTGCGCTAGGTAGTCCGGCTATTCTGGCTTGTGCTTGGGTACAAAACCACTGTTCTAATGGGACAAAAGGAAAGCCGTGGTCTTCCGTGCATATGTTATTCCATATCTCACGGTCAAACTTTGCGTTAGATGCGCCGATTAAACCACCGTTAACGATATGGTCTAAGATATCATTATCTAAAGGATCACCAGGCCACCACAATTTACCCTCGCCGCCTAAGAAGCCCCAACTCATACATAATGCGTGAGTATCTTCGTCCGAAGTGTACAGCGGGTTTTGAATCGGTACTCTTGCCTGAGTCTCAAAATCTATTAATAATGGTGTTAAAGTGTGGTTCATATGATTGTCGCCTTGAGTTATTATAATAAAAAAGCGCCGTCCCTAGCGCTTTTTTCGGGAGCTTTTAAAAGCTTCTATGCGGTACGACGACGACGGCGACGCGCTGGTTTTTCTTCTGCTTCGGGTTCTGCTGCTTCTGCTGCTTTGGCTGCTTTGGCTTCTGCTGCCTTAGCTTCTTTAGCTGCTTTGGCTTCACCTTTTGCTTGAGCTTTCGCTCGTGCTGCTTCTGATTCTGCGTCTAGCTGCGCTAATGCGCTGCTTGCGTCTTCCGCGGCTTCGGCTCCATCATCTTCCATATCAGATAATATATCGTTTAGTTCGGCTAATGACTTCCAGTCGTCAACATTTACCACGGGGGTAAAAATTTTACCGTGCTCTTTATGAATATAGTTATCGTTAGTAAGTTCGACTACAGGGCATACGTCACTAGCCCCGCTTGTTATCTGAGCTACAACGGCGTTAACAATTTTCTTGTATACGCCACGTCCGCCCATTGAGCATGAGTTAAAGCTAACTTTCGTACCTTTATCCATACCGCTTAGACAAACCATTTGCATAGAAATTTGTTGCGCCCAAGAGCCTTTAACTTCAGGTAATCCGGCTTTAGGTGGTAAAGGATCAGTAGCTAGTACCATTTCTTCGCCTAACTTCTGTCCGTTCGTACCGTGTGCTTTATCGCCCCACGCTATCCAGCCATGCTGAAAGCCTTGCGGGTGTACTGCCCATAGTGCATCGTCTTCAACTTCCGTTTGTTCTGAACCCCAAACCCATTCACCAAATTTAGTGAATTTCATAAAAGAACCGTCACCGCCAGCGTCAGAGCTTTGTGCGGATTGGGCTAAACCTTTTGCAAGGTTGGTCATTTCAGCTAGTTGAGTATTATTCGACATTTTCATTTCCTCTTTTCGTTTCGTTTCGTTTCGTTTAGTTTTCAAGTTGTTTTAGCGTTTCAGAAATGGCTTTCTGAGATACTACGGCTTCCCGCTTATCGCTTTCAAGGGCTATGGTAGTCCCTGAACTTTTGCTAATAGTTCTGCCATTCATACGTAGCGTAACTTTTAGCTTTTTGGCGACCTTTTCGGCTTGTGCTGGTGATATGACAGTGTATGTCATAGCGTTTTTAGCAGTAAGCTTGCGCTTTAAATATTCTGCCGTCGCGTCGGGGTCAATCCATTTTCTAGTAGCACGTTTATTTACTAACTTATACCCTGGGACTTCGTTACCTGCTTCTAATTGATCAAAAGCAAACGATCTTACGTCCTTAATCCATGGCTCCAACTTCGAGGCTAATTCTAGCGCCTGTCCTAATTCTAGCACAGGTATGGTAAGTTCGGCACCTTTTTTCGATAACTCTTTGTTTTCGGTTATCAATTCGCCGTCGAGTAACGCTAAAGCGTTTCGTGCTGTCTTACCTTTTTCGGGACATATAGCCGCGGCAGGACAAAACTTACACCAGTCACCTTCATTTAAGTTTTCACCTGGTTCTGATTCTTCAGCTACCGTAACAGCGTCAAGGAATCTGTCACCAAAGGCGTCTACTTCAGCGACGGTTGTTGACCAAACGTCTAAAGTTTCTTCGCGCTTATCCGACGGTTGGATGATGCCAAAATGAACCGGTGTTTCGGCGTCTATTTCAGTATCGAATAGGTCACTATCTAATGCTAGCCACACACAAAAGAACATCTGGTCGTTGTTGTCAGCGTAGACCATTACACCGTCGCCAAATTTGTAATCCGCACACGCTATAACACCGTCGCCATACGCTAAGATATCAGGCGTCCCGCCTATAACTTCGCTGAATTCTAACAATTCTTCGGTGATTACCGTAGTAAGGTTATAGTCCTCTACGAAATCTTCTAAAGATTCCATAGCCGGTATGACTTTTTCTTCCAACAACTCAGGGGTTAGCTTGGCGTCGTTAAATTCTACGCCGCGTTCCAACAACTCGTCGTACTCTATACCTTCTTCTTCCAGTATTTCGCAGCAAGTGTGAAGCATAGTACCACGGTCCGCATGAACACTACCTTTATCTACACGGTCTATAGTGCTAGATAGAGCAGCCCAACCGGAGCAATTTAAAGTGCGCTTAGCGGTACTGCCGCCGTATTTATAGTGAAAACTCATAGTGTGTGTATTCCTTAATCTAGTTTAGATTCAGTTTCATAAGCAGGACCGCCATCACCGTCTATCACAGACGTTTTTTGATAACAGCGAACTATTGCAGTGAGCACATCATTTTCTGATATTAGCTCGCCGACAATTTTCTTCTTAGGATCAGGCTTAATAGATAAACGCGCCGATTCGTCTTTAACGAATTCGATAACGTCGATAGGTAAATAGTACCCTTTGGTTTTTTTAATCACCTTTCTAGGTAATTCTTTTTCGAACTGTCGAACTTGTGACATATTGTCTGCTCCTGTTTTAGCTTGTTTTCGTCTTACTAAATTTAATACTAGTATGACATTTCGAATATACCAAGTTTTTTATTTGTATTTTTTACATATAGTGCTATGCTTTAAAATACACCCACTTATAAAAGGCACACACAATGGCTTTATTCACTAAAAAACCAAAGGTAGTAGAAGGGATACAATGGAACGGCGACAACTTAGCAGAGATTCAAAAACTCGTAGGTAGGACCGAAGCTTGCACCGACGAAGAAGGGGGCTTAATTGTTACGGTACCGCACGGTCGTATGTACGTCACTCGCAGCCATTGGATACTTAAAGACCCAAGCGAGGGGGTATTAATACTGTCTGACTTTCATTTAAAGCTACGCTACAAAGCTAAGAAGTAAGATTATGGAATCTAAATTACAAGCCAAATGCATGAAGCTTGCCAAAGTTAATAAAGTTTTAGCGCGGAAGGTTAACGCTGAAGCTAGAAAAGGTTTTCCAGATCTGCTTTTAATATTTCCCATAACGGGAAAAACAGTATATGTAGAAATGAAACGCCCGAACGGTAAAGGGAAGCTGTCTAAGTTACAAGAGTTAGAATTAGACAGAATCCGCAAGCAAGGTGCAAGCGCGTATCAATGCGCGTCGTATGATAAGTTCGCTGAGATTATTCGAACTCACTTGATAACCTACTATACAAGTATCTAAGTTATGAAAGAATTAAAAGTCTATACAGTTCAAGAGTTGTTACTAACGCCTACCTTTATGGGTAATCAATGTAAGTTAGCTAACTATCTCAATATTCATAGAACAACACTTAAAAAATATATAGACGATAAGAATAACGAATTTCACTCTATATTAGCAATGAACGGCGGTTACGTCTTTATGACTATACCGTCAACCGCAAGGAGATAATCATTATGTCAAAAGAATCTAGTGGCCCATATGTTCCCGTGTGGATGAAAAAACAAAGATTAACGCTTGACCTAATCGACCTTTTAAAATCGCGTATGAATTGTAGCTGCGGAGCTACAAAAAACGACGGCGTGATAAAGGCGATAGCTAAAGAAGTAATACAGCTTGGTTATCGTAAGCTAGTAAAGCCAGGCAAAGTACCTAAAGGTAAAGCTAACAGTGAAGTAGCTAAACGCGCAGCGTTAATCGAAGAACTGCATACCGCAATGCTACCGCGTATTAGCTATTGGATGCAAAGGAACCGCGCCGATGTTGTACGTGATGTGCTAGATGAAGTAATTTACTTAGGCTACCGCGTAGCAGTTGAGGCGGCATAATATGACAGACTACGAACAGCTAACATTACAGCTAAAAATTTGTGAGATATCACTCGTTCAAATCGGCTTAGAATTACAGCACAACGGGCATTTGCACGTAGAAACTGAAGCAATATTAGAAGCTAGCCAAGAAAATATCAGTATTCTTGCTGCTAGTATTCAAGAGGCGACGGGTCATGTTGAAACTAAGTAACTTAAAAGAAACACAGCAATTAGCTATTGACCGTTTGTATGAAAGCGACGAGACAATGCTAATTGCGCCCAAGGGGTTCGGTAAATGTGTCGTAGGCTTCACCGCTATTCAAGACCTTATAAAAGATAACGTCTTGAAACGTGTACTAGTACTGTCTACCGCCCAAGTATGTAAAGAGGTATGGGCTAAAGAGGCTGAGAACTGGGAGCACTTACAAGGTGTTGACGCCGTTTGCCTTACAGGTAACGACATTAAAACACGTCATAGTTTAATGAAACAAAACTCTAAGATCGTTATCTGTAACTTTGAGCTAATGGAATGGTTATTCACTAACTATAAAGATCCTATCTTTGACGGTTTACTTGTAGACGAAATAACCAAGCTTAAATCAGTAGGCGGTACGGGCTTCAAGAAAATTCGTAAATTCCTCAAGCATTTTAGCTGGCGTGTTGGCATGACTGCCGACCCTGTAGCTCAAGAAAGTATAGAGATATACGGACAAATGCTAATAGTTGACCAAGGCAAGCGCTTAGGTCGTAACCGTGATAACTTCAAGCGTAAGTTTTTCATGCAAATGGATTACTTAGGGCATAACTGGGACTTCCAACCAGGCGGGTTAGCAAGACTGACGGCGGTATTATCTGACGTTATGTACACTGTAGACAGCGCGGAATATGAAGAAGGTTTACCGGCACTTGAAGATATAAAAGTACCTGTAAAACTACCTGAGATAGTACGCGGTTATTATACTGAAATGGTTAAGCATAATTTTGTTTATATAAAGCATCAAGCATTAGAAGCACCTAACGAAGCAGCATTACAGAGTAAGCTATTTCAAATGTGCTGCGGTAGTGTGTACCGTACACCGGAAGACGACGCATACGGCGTACTTAAAACAGCTAAGAAAGAAGCTATATTCTTACATAGCGCTAAAATGAATGCCTTAGATAAATTAATTAAAACTATGACTACGCCAGTAATCGTAGCCTATCAATTTTCTTTTCAACGCGACGAGTTAATAAAAAAATATAATGCGCCGGTTTTTAGTGCCACAAATTCTAAGAAGTATAACGACCAGCTAATGAACGATTGGAACGCTGGCGTAGTACCTATACTATTATTGCATCCGAAGTCTGCGGGCCATGGTTTAAATTTACAGTACGGTAACTGTAGTACCTTAATATGTCTTTCGTACTTTTGGTCTGCCGACGAATGGGATCAATTAATAGGGCGCATTCGAAGACGCGGACAACGGGCAAGTACAGTGACCCGATATACAATTTTCTGTACTGACACTATGGAGGATTGCGTAATGCAACCGAAGCTAGAACAGCGCGAAGAGTCCGCCGACTTATTCCACGAATACCTAGCAAAACAAAAAATACTAAACATTTAACACAGGATATATTAATATGACTAGTCCATTTTCAATCCCAAACGACCCACGTAGAGATTCAGTTAATCGTATGATTAAAGCACTTATGAACCACCGCGACGTAGTGTTACGCAGCAATAAGCCATTACCGAAATTTACTTCACATGGTAACCCTATCTACCCTACTCAAGAGGAAAAAGATCTCGCGGCGAAAAATTGGGCTAGACTTAATACTATAAATAATCTTATAGCTAAATTAGAAGCTATAGCATACTAAGGGGGACTTATGTTAAAAAGTCTAAAGGTATTACCTCCTACAGTGTTCGCGGTTGACTTTGACGGTACATGTACTGGCTTCGATTTTCCGAACATAGGTAAAGATATTGGCGCTGCGCCGGTGTTACGTGAATTAGTGGCTAATGGTCACAAAATAATACTATTCACTATGCGGTCTGACAAAGCTAACCCGACTAGTGACGACCCTGAGATTATATGTCAGGAAGGTGCGGACACTAACTACTTATCTCAAGCGGTAAGGTGGTTTAAGGAAAACAAAATACCGCTGTACGGCGTCAACTACAATCCAACTCAAGGGTCCTGGACCGATAGCCCTAAAACCTACGCGCACTATATTATTGACGATACCGCTTTAGGTTGTCCGACTATGATCGACCCTAAAATTAGTGACCGTCCTTTTGTTGATTGGATTCATATTCGCATGATGTTAGAAGCGCGGGGGCTATTATGAGTTGTGATTATTGCGAACGACGCGCTACATATAATTTTCTTCACGGTGAAAGTTTATGTAATAACTGCGCCCGTGAACTACCTTTCAACGCTTTAGAAGCTAGAAAGCTAATGGCTGAGCTTAGAAAATTAGTACATGAAATTCATGATACTAAAACAATAAAAGCTAAGAAAGCGCTACACGAAAAGCTAGCCAAGCTAATTTTAGGGGATTCTAATGGTAGAAGCTAACTACGTACTATTGTCCTCGTATCTGATCCTAGTGTTCTGCTATACCTTATTAGCTTACATTGCTAACCATGGTAAAAAGAATCAATCGTTTCGTACACTAGTCGTTTTCACGATCACATTAATAAGCCCTTTAGTACTTGTATACTGCTTAGCTAAGTTATACGTGTACTTAAAGGATACTGAGGTTAAACCGGATGAATGATATTTCTAATAATATACACACATTTATACAAAATATATTCGGGACTTTAGACGAAGACGAGCAGGTACTTTACTGGGGTTCTGCAAGTCCTATTCCCGGGTTTCCAAAATCCGAAGCTGAATTTCAAAGGATAATATCACGTCGCAGCGTGAAAAAAGCTTGTTACTTTAGTACGTCTACGATAACGCCTGACGCTGAAGGTAAGCTATACAACAGGCAATCGCTATTCTATCGTATGCATTGCATAGTTTTAGATGATATTGGCTCTGGCCTTGGCTCTAAGTGTAAGGTATCTGAATTACCCGACGTTCTACGTTACGAATATTCATGGCGCACTGAAACGTCGCCCGATAACTATCAATATGGTTTTGTATTTGACGAACCTATAAAAAATATCCACGACGCTATACAGTTTATTAAAATAATATACGGTGCAGGTCCTTGGGATAGTGGCGGCGCTACGCCTAATAAACTAGTACGTTTACCTTGTGGTCTTAACTTAAAAGATAAATACGCGGTAGACGGCGAGCTATTTAGAATAGGCGATGAAGCTAAACACGGGCTATTCACTAATGACCCGTTTAACACTTTTTCACCTAGCGAACTGCTAGAAATAGTACGCGCTGGTGTTACTTGGGAAGATATACAAAGCGGTAACGCTGGTAAACTCGACCCTAGACGGTCACAAGGTACGACCTCATGGCGTGAAGGTGTCTACCAAAGTAACATGGAAGGTGTGGTAGACGATGCATTAGAATGGCTTAACGAGCGTGAATTAATCGTTAACGAAAGTGGTGACTGGGTAGATGTTATTTGCCCGTGGCATAAGGATCATTCAGACGGTGGTGGTAATACCGCAGGTTATAGTCCTTTAGGCCATGGGTCTGATCCAGTTAAAAGGTCATTCCATTGTTTTCATGACCACTGTAGCGATAAACATTCTAATGAATTTTTACAATGGATTGCTGAAGAAGGTGGCCCGCTCGTACCATATCACGACCCCGTACCTTTACTAGTGGCTCAATGGGCTTTTGATAAGGTTAGTAGTTGTTTTATAGATTTAAGAGAACCCGACGCGGAGCCTGAGCCTCAACGGGGGTTTCAAACAGGTCATTTAACTAAGGTTTTTTGGGTGAATGCGGCGGGTAAGCCTGTTAAAGCCACGCAGTACGCTTGCATAACAGAATCCCCAGGGTTCTTAAAGTTATCAGGGTACCGTAATGTACCTGGGGGTCCGCGTGTCCTCGATTACAACGGTAAAAAACGCTTGAACTCTTGGAGTGTTCCAGGCTGGGAGACTGAAAGCTTAGACAAGTCACGCGACCACTGGGACATATTCACTGAGTTTGTTAAATACCTAATGCCTAATGGCGACGATGCGTCATGGTTCCTAGACCACTTAGCAGCCAAAGCACAAGATCCTACATACCGTGGGCCGTGTGTTGTACTATCTACGCCAGCACAAGGGTCGGGTCGTGGTACGTTAGAAAAACTAATGGGCGATATCTGGGGTTCTTGGAACATGAAAACGACGGGGCTTAACGAATTAGTGGGCGGGCTAAGCGGAAGCGGTTTTAACGACTTTTTAGTGTGTACTTGGCTTACTGTGCCTGAAGCTATGGCGTCGCAGTTATCTAAGACGGAAGATGCGAAAGCCTACGAGTCATTGAAAACAGGTATAGATCCTGAAATGACTAGCCATGTAATACGTAAAAAGTACGGATCGCAAAGTACACAAAGTGTATATAGCTCTGTGGTTATATGTACGAATCGTGTGGGGTGTTTAAATATACCAGTAAGTGACCGTCGATTTTTTGATATCGATTGTACTGTCCGACCTGCCACGCCTGAATACTTCAAAGAGCTTAATGCGTGGCGTAAAACTAATTGGTGTCCTGTCGTATGGAATGAGTTACGAACGCGTGACATATCACATCATAGCGGTTTTTCACCTAAACGTTTACAGCGTGACGAAGAAGCCACGGAGATCGTTGTACGCGGTTTAGTAGGTCAACAACCGTTAGACCGTATTGCTTCGGCTGCGCTGTTATTTGCTGATCAAAACTGCGAAGGTTTAATTCATACGGGTACGATTGCCAATTGGGTCGCCTCGTATCCTGTACAATTAGGCGTACCAAGTTTTGATAATTGGACGGGTATACTTAAACGTTGTTTAGCTGACCAGACCAGCGAGGTTAAAGTTAACGGGGTGCGTAAATCGTATCGCTCCGGTAATGCTAAGTGCTATGTACGTCATACATTAAGTGATATTGGTCATGGTTCGTCGGATAAATTAGCTAACGAATGGTCTAGGGATACTATACAAAAGTTAGCCCATTCAGCCACGGCGGAAGAATTCAGGGACTTTGTACTTGATATCTTTAATGATGCCGGTGTATAGAAGAAGTGCTACTTTTCACGAGGTATTTTAAGTTTAAGACCTTTACCGTGGAAAAGTAGCAAAATGCGTAAGGTCTCTAATTGAGACCTTTATTCTGCCCTACTATAATGTAAATGTCAATACAATACTTATATACATTTTATATTGACATTTCATTTCATTTCATTTAATCTATATCTCCACTAATAAATATTCTAGCTATACAGGGGCCTACTATGAGTAGCAAACGACGTAAAAGTATAATGCGTGAAGCTCGTCGGTGTTTCGTACCTAATGAGGCCCCATGTTACACCTACAACGGTAAAACCCTTACTGGTGATTACGATAGAATGTGCTTTGCCGCAGGTTGGGCCCTAGAGCTAGACGAATTCGAATCTATGCGGAAGTGTAAAGGCGACGAATCCGAGGTTAAAACTTTTGGGTTAATCATACACGATGAATTCGACTTTCTATGTGTTGATGATGGCGTCGTCAAAACTGAAGCCGCGAATCATGAACAGGCTATGGGATATTTTCTTAGCCAGTACCAAGACGAATTAATAGGGCTAACGTTACAGACGTTTTGCTTCGATGATGAATCACAAAAATACGGCTACGAATACGCCATAATCGGGGGGTAAATAATATGGGTTATGCACCACATATACATAAGCAGAAAAAAGGTTCACAAGTTTGGACCGAAGCTAAGCGCCGCAAACTCTTAGGAATGTGCGGTTACTTCACTAAAGAAGAAATGGCCTTAGAGTTAGGCGTAAAAGTTCAGCAAGTACTAGACATGGTTGGTCGTATGGGTGCTAGCTATCGAGTCACCAAAAACAAAGAGGATTACAAACCATGAAAATGCCTAAATTTTTATTAACAACTATCGCACTATTAACGTTGATTGCTGTCGTCGCTGTCGGTGCATTGTTAGGTGTGTTCGCAGTTAGCCCATTATGGACGTTCACGATATGTACTACTATTAGCGTATGCGGTATCTATGCGGGCTACGAAGCCACATTACTAATCAGGTTTTATGTCTGGTCGGTACAAGCTAGCAAGGCGAATAAATATGATTGAGGGTCTAGGCTGGTTATGCGTCGCTACGTTTATTTATCTGTTGTTGTGGGGTAGCGAGAAGGGTCACGGCTATGTCGGGTTCTTAATAGTAGCTATCGGCTGCGTAGCATTAGGACCTTTATTCGGGTAAAAATTATACTATCTATTTGGAGATCAATATTATGAGTACTTTCACTATTTTATTTTTGTTAAATCTGGCTGTGTTCGTTTTCTTTAGTATTAAACGTTCGCAAACTTCATTGTCTACTGACGCGGGTACTGCTGAGACCGCTAATTGTTGGCACATTATCCTTACTGCCTTGTCTGTTCCTGCTTGGTTAGTTTTCATAACGTTACAAGGTTTGTAATATGACTTCATGTTATGAAAGTATAATCGGTGACGGTGGTATTCGACTTGAAATACTAGAACCTAAATGCCATACGGAGCTAGTAAGACGAACATGGGGCGAACGATTATTCTCTTTACCCTTTAAGCCTTTTACGTCACATAAGCGCGTACCGACTTGGACGCCTTTATTAAAGGATAATGAAGTACTAAAATGCGGTAACATTTATTATGTGAACGCTAAAACATGGCACGAATACCGTGCTCGTTTAAAGAGTATCGATTACAAAGTATAAACTGTATTTATGAATTACAACATATAACCTGTAGGGGACTATCATGCCAAGACCTTTAACATTAGAATTTGACTGGTGTACGATAAAGTTACACAACGAAATCACATTTACCGCGGGGGTATCATTCACATTCGTACAAAAGAGCGATAACGAAAGTAATATGTTACCTGAAGCTGAACGCCCTACATTTGTTCACGAATTAGACAATCATCAAGCATACGAATTAGCCATGTCGATACTATCTAGTATAAATGTAGCAGACACACGCGGCAGTCGTTAACAGGGGCGCTTATGAAAATATTAGTAGCATGTGAAGAAAGCCAAGCGGTAACTATAGAGTTACGCAACTTAGGTCATGAGGCGTTTAGCTGTGATACTGAGCCGTGTAGCGGTGGTCGTCCTGAATGGCACTTACAGCAAGACGTTTTAGGTATTTTAAACGACGGTTGGGATATGATAATAGCTTTTCCGCCGTGTACGCATTTGTCTGCTGCTGGTGCTCCAAGTTGGAAACAAAAACAAGCTGACGGAAGACAACAAGCCGCACTAGACTTCGTGTATAAAATACGCGACGCGGACTGCGAACTAATAGCAATTGAAAACCCCACCGGCAAGCTGAATAGTGACTGGCGAAAGCCTGACCAGATCATACATCCGTTTCATTTTGGCGACCCTTATATGAAGCGTACTTGTCTATGGTTAAAAGGCTTACAGCCGTTAAGAAAAACTAACATAGTAGAACCGACACACCATTGGGGTTCGAACAGTACACAAGGCGGGCTGTTAAAAGATGGCACACGCCCAAAATCAAAACTACCGATTAGAAAATCTTGGAGCAGCGCAAAGGATAGAAGTAAAACTTTTAAGGGTATCGCTCAAGCTATGGCTTTTCAATGGGCGGGAACATTACACACTAGTAACAGTACAGGGGCGGGATCATGGTAATTAAAGGTACGAAATATAATAGTATTACTGAAGCCGAAGCACGTATAGCAGAAATTAAAATCGAAGCGCGTATGCTTGTCAATGAAGCACAACAATTACAGCGAGCTATTAATGATATGAACGATTGTAATTATCAGAGCAGTACTGTAAATCAAACTAACCAATACTAACAAGGGCTAATAGAATGGATAATGAATCGGAGAATGATGCAATCACCCCAGAATACCAAAAACATTTAGATAGTGGCGGTTGTCAATGCGGACATTGGCAATGCCTTGGCTGTGACGAAGAATATGACGGGGATTAAACTATGACAATAACAAAACGTAAATTACTGGTATCGGTTGCGGCAGTGTGGGCGCTTAGTTGTGCGTCTATGGCTGTTGCCTCTGATACTAAATTCGAGATCACGTACTTAGCGTTATCTCAACATATAGAATCAGGCATTGACAGCACCACGGATTACAATGCTAACCATAATTTTATAGGTCTCGAATATCGGGCGGGTAAACATGGCTATGCTGTGGCGTCGTTCCGTAACAGCTTTTACGAACAGTCATACTTGATTGACTACGCGCGTTACTGGAAATGGTCGGCTAATGTAGAACTCAGCGCTCGTATTGGTGCGGTTACAGGTTACGAACACCATCAAGACTATTGCGGTAAGGTCTGTTTGTTTTCGTCGGTAGGTGTAGCTTACACGGCGAATAAAAATTTCATTCCCAAGTTATCTTTTGCACCTGGGGTTTTTGTTCTTAGCTTTTCAATAAGGTTTTAAATTAAGGTACCTGTTTAATCAGGGATCAAAATTGTAAGGTGTTAAGGTGTTGTATTATGTCGGAAAAAAGAAAGCCCTATGCGGTTTTGTTGCACAAAAAACAGGGCAAGACTAACAAAGTTGAAATGTTCCTCGCAAGTCAATGGGGGCGTTACGCTTTTGGTCGCTATCGGCTTAGAGTTAACGGCGTGTGGTTTCCGAAGGGTGAGACAATGTTTTTCACTAAAACCCAAGTAAAAGAAATGTTCTTTAAAAATATATAAGGTATTAAATTATGAGTATGTCAAACGATGAAATAACACAAGTGGTAGCTGACTTAGAGCTTTGGTTTAATGGTAATAAAGATAATCTATACAAAGTCATAGCTGATATTGACGGTAAAAAAAGTTTGACCGTTGATTTTGGCGACGGTGTGGAATTCAAATTAAATTCTAAAGAAGAGGTAGTAGCGTATCGCCTTGGTATGCTGAGTGCAGTAGGCGCGTTCGGTGAGCTTCCTATAAGTATTGAGAAAAGAGAATCTGACGAATAAACGTGGGGTAATTATGATTGAAATTAACTATATAGACGAACGTAGAAAGCTATGTACTAAAGAAGCGTTGATAACTACGCTACTAGGCTACGTTGACACGTCTTTCAACTTCTTAACCTGCGACCATGACGGATATCACTATAATATTTTCCGTGATGTTTCCACGGGTGACTGGTACATTCAAGTGAGTATCGTCGGTGTTAGCTGCGGGTCCGTTTATGATGGTTGGTATCTTGATTCAAAAGGTAAGCCTATAAGCGAGGCTGTTACGGAAGCTGTCAGGGTATCGGGTATACTAGACTAGGAGACAAAAAAATGCCCGACGAATAGGGTTGTCGGGCTATAAACACACACAGGGAACACACAATTTAAAAATATATACTACATAAATATAGCATACCTACCTAATTAACTCCACTTGATTCACTAAAAAATGTAAGCCTGTACCATTACACGGTGGAGATACTACCTCGAATTCTACTTCAGTACCTATGACCCTCCATACTTGGCCTACTTGAAACGTGTCTATTAATTCCCTAATCACTCTTTTTGATACACTAGAATGGTGCGTTAAATGGAACCCGCGGCACTTGTCACATTTATAGGGGCTAAACTTGAAGACTAACCCCCGTGTTTTGAACCACTTGATCGCCTTTTTCGCACCCTGTCTGTCGTGATATCTTCTTTTAGTACATACAGGCATAATCTTAGAATCTCCGTTGAATAGCTTTTTCAATGATTTTATCAATACGTTTAGCCGCTTCTCTTACTTGAGCTACGGTCATTCTAGGCATGATAATTCTAACTAACTTTTCCGCTTCTTTATGTCCTTGGTTCTGCGCCACCATTAACCACACGAAAGCATCTTCTAAAATTCTATCAGTGCCGGTGCCTACATAATAACGTTTACCTAATTGATATTGAGCTTCAGAGAAACCACCTTCAGCCGATTTTTTAAATAGCTCTGTTGCCTTAACTTGGTCTTGGTCAACGCCTCTACCTATGTCATATGATATCGCCGCATTATAAGCCGCGTAAGCGTGTCCGTTGCTCGCTGCCATTTCATACCACGCTAACGCTTTAGTGTGATTTTTATCTACGCCATGGCCTAGCGCATACATAACGCCGATGTAATATTGTGCGGTTGTATGGTCTTGCTTAGCTGCGGCGGTAAACTGGTCTAGGGCTTTATTATAATTTTGAGCCGTGCCTTTTCCGCTGTAATACATTATACCTAGATTCAATTGACCTGCTGCTAAACCACCATCAGCCGCGCGTTTAAAATACATCATAGCCATTATATTAGTCTGCTCATTAGCGCCATACTCTACTAATATCTCGCCTAGTAAGTTGCTCGCCTCAATATTACCGTTAGAGTGAGCTAAAGACAGCCATTTTACAGCTTTATTTACATCTTTACCCACTAGCATACCTTTAGCGTAATAGTAGCCTAATCGGAATTGTGCGGCTGTATTACCTGCTACGGCTTCGGCTTCTAACGCTTTTACTTTTCTCAGTAAGTCCATTAGATGCGCGGGACGTTCTACGCCATCGATACCATACGACTTGTCTTTTGCTACCTTAGACTGAGCAGGGGTCGCGATAATAACCGCGGTTAATAGCAATGCTATATAAATTGATACGATTGTTAGTACTTTATATTTAGTTTTCATGATTCTTACCTCGAATGTGGGGTTTTAACTGGTACGACCCAAAGCGTGACTAATAATAGTCGCCATGCGCTGTACGGTATTTGTCTATGGTCTGCTTTTCCTTGGTCTGTCTCCCACTTGGCAACGGTAGACGAACCTTTAGCATTCCAACTGACGCCCGTTATTTTTGCGACGTCGATTTGCGTTAACTTATAAAGTTCTCTTAACTCCTTTAGGTCGGTTGGTGTGGGTGGTGCGTACTGCGCATCAGTACACTTAAAAATGCATGGCTTCATAGGCATAAGTCACCTCGTTACTTTAACTATGTATATGTGATGCTTGAAGCAGTATTCTAAAGCACTGCAAAGCGTCGCAAAATACATATTCTTTTCTGGCTTATCATTAAAGTAGTAATACATTTAACGAACTCCTATACGGTCACATATATTACAGCGCTTTAATTTATCGCCAGTTTCAGGGTCGCTACCAACAGAACGCCAGTCATGGCAAGTACAAAAATCGCCGTTTTGAACTGCTGACGTGCCTAGTAGCTGTTCTTCTTTGTCGTGTATAATCCGTTCAAGCTCATGTACATGGGCTTCTAAGCGGGTTATGTCTCGACCGTCCTTATCTGCTTGCATATTTAACTTATGTATCTCACTATTACGAGAGTTGATAGTTTTTTCTAGCACTGATAAGGGGTCGATTATATGTAGCACTTTAGTATTTTTGGCTTTTATATTATTGACTTTTATTCCGGCGCTAGATTCCTCTAACGTCGTCTTTATATACTGCTCAAGTTTAGCGTTACTCATACTATGTGCGGTAGCTTTGATTATAACTTTAAAGCCTGTCATTAGTGTAGTTCCTTAATAATTTGATGTGTCCCCATGTGAGCGTTCGCGCCTAAGATGTAGCCTATTAGCATATCTTGGCTGTTAAACACTTTGGTCTGTGCTGCTCTACCTTCAATGTCGTAGGCATGAATAGCACAAGTACCGTCGCCGTATACTGGCGTTAACTCTACTGACGAAAATTTACGGTCGGCAAAGCGGTCAGCGTACTTTTGTAATTGGTCTAAAACAAAACGACGATTAGCACCAGTTATCTTTAAGTTTAGTATATTGAGTTTCATCATTTTTTCCTCTTGGTTGATAGATTGCTTCACATAGCCC
>Ga0114905_1000217_pt1 | contig 40083 bp, 41 predicted proteins | sample MalvireepMed_b05_FD_83499 | JGI IMG/M metagenome (GOLD analysis project Ga0114905, IMG submission 83499) | Marine viral communities from the Global Malaspina Expedition - Malaspina viral metaG DeepMed_b05 | ecosystem: Environmental > Aquatic > Marine > Oceanic | place: Mediterranean Sea...
CATCCAGTTGAGCACAGCCGGGCGGCCGCGCAACGGCCCGCCCCCTTGCCTCGGCGAATGCGGCGATCGCCCGCCGCAAACACAACCTGAAGTAGGCCGATCCCCGCCGCGCCGCGGCGCGGCATGGCCGGAACCGGCGATCTGACGCCGGTTGCAGCAGCGGTTCGGGGGTTTCTCGCTCAGGGTCTGCCCCGCTCGCATCGGCCGCAAGCTCTGGACCATCGCGAGTCGCGCGCCTATAAGGCCGCCCATGATGGGCCGTTTCGAGATCATCATTCGAATTACATGCCCGGCGCTCTGAGAGCAGAGTCGCCGGGACAAGGCGTATGGACCACCGCGCCGACCGACCATTCCCCAATTCACGATTCAAGAACCGGGACCACAGATCATGTGCGCCGAAACGCCTGACTACAAGGACACGCTGAACCTTCCCAAGACCGACTTCCCGATGCGCGCGGGCCTGCCCAAGCGCGAGCCGGAGTGGCTGGAGCGCTGGGAGAACATCGGCATCTACGACCGCCTGCGCGAAAAGGGCGCCGAGCGCCCGCCGTTCACCCTGCATGACGGCCCGCCCTACGCCAACGGCCACCTGCATATCGGCCACGCGCTGAACAAGACGATCAAGGACATGATCGTGCGCAGCCACCAGATGATGGGCCACGAGGCGCGCTACGTGCCGGGCTGGGACTGTCACGGCCTGCCGATCGAGTGGAAGATCGAGGAACAGTACCGCGCCAAGGGCAAGAACAAGGACGAGGTCCCGGTGATCGACTTCCGGCAGGAATGCCGCAAGTTCGCCGAAGGCTGGGTCGACATCCAGCGCGACGAGTTCAAGCGCCTCGGCATCACCGGCAACTGGGCCGATCCCTACCTGACGATGAACTATCACGCCGAGCGTGTCATCGCCGAGGAATTCATGAAGTTCCTCACCACCGGCACGCTCTACCAAGGCTCCAAGCCGGTGATGTGGTCCCCGGTGGAAAAGACCGCGCTGGCCGAGGCCGAGGTCGAGTATCACGACAAGGAAAGCTTCACCATCTGGGTGAAGTTCAAGGTCAGCGCCTACAACGCCCCCGAGGTCGACCGCGCCAGCGAGGAAGAAAGCGACGACGAGCGTCAGGCCGCGGTCAGCGCCGCGCAGGCCGCGCATGACAAGTTCCTCGGCGCCTACGTGGTGATCTGGACCACCACGCCCTGGACCATGCCCTCGAACAAGGCCGTCGTCTACGGCGAGGACTTTCAGTACGGGCTCTACGAGGTCACCGACACGCCCGAGGAATGCTGGGCCGCCAAGGGCGAGCGCTACATCCTCGCCGACAAGCTCGCGGCGCAGACCTTCGCCCGCGCCCGCCTCGACGAGAGCCAGTGGACCCGCGTCTCGGACGTGACCCCGCACCAGCTTGCCGCGATGACGCTGCAGCATCCGCTGGCCGGCGCCGAAGGCGGCGAAGGCGAGTGGGACGCGCCGCGCGACTTCCGCGCCGCGCCCTTCGTCACCGACGAGGAAGGCACCGGCTTCGTGCACTGCGCGCCCTCGCACGGCATGGAGGAGTTCGAGCTCTATCGCGATCTCGGGATGCTCAAGCAGGTCATCACCTACAACGTCATGGAGGACGGCTCTTTCCGCGAGGACCTGCCCTTCTTTGGCGGCAAGATGATCCTCAAGCCGAACGGCAAGGAGGGCAACGCCAACAAGGCGGTGATCGACAAGCTGACCGAGGTCGGCGGCCTGCTGGCCCGCGGCAAGATCAAGCACTCCTACCCGCACAGCTGGCGCTCCAAGGCGCCGGTGATCTTCCGCAACACGCCGCAATGGTTCGCCGCCATCGACCGCGCCGTGGGCGACGGTCAGGACGACTACGGCACCACCATCCGCGAGCGCTCGCTGCGCTCGATCGACGAGCTGGTGAAGTTCACCCCGCAATCGGGCCGCAACCGCCTCTACTCGATGATCGAGAGCCGCCCGGACTGGGTGCTGTCGCGGCAGCGTGCCTGGGGCGTGCCGCTGACCTGCTTCGTGAAGAAGGGCGCCCTGCCCACCGACGAGGATTTCCTGCTGCGCGACCCGGCGGTCAATGCCCGCATCTGCGAGGCCTTCGAGGCCGAGGGCGCCGATTGCTGGTACGCCGAGGGCGCCAAGGAGCGCTTCCTCGGGTCCGACTACGCGGCCGACGAGTGGGAGCAGGTCTTCGACGTGCTCGACGTGTGGTTCGACAGCGGCTCGACCCATGCCTTCGTGCTGCGCGACCGCGAGGACGGCACCACGGACGGCATCGCCGATGTCTACATGGAGGGCACCGACCAGCACCGTGGCTGGTTCCACTCCTCAATGCTTCAGGCCTGCGGCACCATCGGCCGCGCGCCCTATCGCAACGTGGTGACGCATGGCTTCACGCTGGACGAGAAGGGCAACAAGATGTCCAAGTCGCTCGGCAACACCATCGTCCCCGAAGAGGTGGTGAAGCAGTACGGCGCCGACATCCTGCGTCTGTGGGTGGCCCAGACCGACTACACCGCCGACCAGCGCATCGGGCCCGAGATCCTCAAGGGCGTGGCCGACAGCTACCGCCGCCTGCGCAATACCATGCGCTTCATGCTGGGCGCGCTGGGGCACTTCTCGGAGGCGGACCGGGTCGCCGCCGAGGACATGCCCGAGCTCGAGCGCTGGGTGCTGCACCGTCTCGCCGAGCTCGACGCGAAGGTGCAGGAAGGCTACCGCAGCTACGATTTCCAGTCGGTGTTCCAGTCGGTCTTCACCTTCTGCACCGTGGACCTGTCGGCCTTCTACTTCGACATCCGCAAGGACGCGCTCTATTGCGACGGCGACACCGAGCGCCGCCGCGCCGCGCGCACGGTGATGGACATCCTGTTCCACCGCCTGACCAGCTGGCTGGCGCCGATCCTCGTCTTCACCATGGAAGACGTCTGGCTCGACCGCTTCCCCGGCGAGCAGAGCTCGATCCACCTGCAGGACTTCCCCGAGACGCCGGCAAGCTGGCGCGACGAGGCACTGGCCGACAAGTGGGCCAAGGTCCGCGCCGCGCGCCGCGCGGTGACCGCGGCGCTGGAGATCCAGCGCACCGACAAGGTGATCGGCGCCTCGCTCGAGGCGGCCCCCATCGTGCACGTGGAAGATGCCGAGATGCTCGCGGCGCTCAAGACCGTGGCCTTCGAGGATCTCTGCATCACCTCGGGCATCCGCCTGACCGCCGATCCCGCCCCGCAGGAGGCCTTCCGCATGGCCGAGGTGCCGGGCGTCGGCGTGGTGTTCGAAAAGGCCGAGGGCCAGAAGTGCCAGCGCTGCTGGAAGATCCTTCCCGACGTGGGCACCCACGCCCACCCCGCGACCTGCGCGCGCTGCGACGCCGCGCTCGGCTGAGGCGCACGCCGCTGACGCTGACGACACGTCGCGAAACGGACCAAGCCCCCCGCAGCACGCTGCGGGGGGCTTTCTGTTTCGAGGCCTCTTGCAGCGGTTCGAGCGCCGCGCAAGGCCACGGCAAACTGCCTGCGTTCTGTGCAGTTCTGCCCCCGCTTGGCGGGCCGCGCCCCGCTGTGGCGAAAAACCCTTGCACGAATCCGGCCCCTGCCGCTTTAGCTGAAAGCACGCGGCAACGGCGCCGCACCTGTCTCCCGAATGACCGGGATCGCTGAGCAAAGCTGCTCGATCCGTCGCTTCAGATGATGCGGCGTGTCGGCGGCTTTTTTTGTGTCTGCACCCTGCGCATGGAGATCATCCCGATGACGCACCCGAAGACCACAGGCCACATCGCGCTCGTCGGCGCCGGACCCGGCGCCCGCGACCTTCTCACCCTGCGCGCGCTCGAGCGCATCCGTGCCGCCGACGTGCTGCTTTATGACCGGCTCGTCGATCCCGCGATCATGGAGCTAGCCCGCCCCGGGGCCGAGCGGATCTATGTCGGCAAGGACGTGGGCGCCTGCAAATGGCCGCAGGGCCGCATCGACCGGCTGATCGTCGCCAAGGCGAAGCTGGGGCTGCGGGTGGTGCGGCTGAAATCCGGCGACCCGTCGATCTTCGGCCGCGCCTGCGAGGAGATCGCCGCCGCCCGTGCCGCCGGCATCGAGGTCGAGATCGTGCCCGGCATCACCGCCGCCTCGGCCGCCGCCGCCAGCATCGGGCGCCCGCTCACCGAGCGCGGCGAGACCGACACCTTCGTGATCACCACCGGCACCTGCAAGCCCGGCGACGCCGCGCCCGACCGCGCCCGCCTCGCCCATCCCGGAACCTCGATGGCGTTCTACATGGCGGTGGAGCGCGTCGCGCAGGTCCAGGCCGACCTGATGGACGCCGGTGCCCCTGCCGCCTGCCCGGTCGAGATCGTGACCCGGGCCAGCACCCCAGAGGAGCGGCACGTTGCCACCACGCTGGGCGCGCTTTCAAAGACCATCGCGGCGGAGGGCATCGCCAACCCGGCGATCCTGTTCATCCGCTACCCGAAATCGCTGGCCCGCGCCCTTGCGGGCACAGGCGCCGTCATCGCCGCCTAGGCGCGCGCACGCTCAGAGCGCGCCCTTGGTCGAGGGGATGGCATCGCCCTTGCGCGGGTCCGGCTCGACCGCCTCGCGCAGCGCGCGGGCCACGGCCTTGAAGGCGGCTTCGGCGATGTGGTGAGAGTTGAACCCGTGCAGCTGATCCACGTGCAGCGTGATGCCGCCATGGGTCGCCAGCGCCTGGAAGAACTCGCGCACGAGCTCGCAATCGAAGGTGCCGATCTTCTCGCTGGGGAAATCGACATTCCAGACCAGGAAGGGCCGCGCCGAGAGGTCGAGCGCGGCGCGCACCTGCGCGTCATCCATCGGCAGGTGGCAGGAGCCATAGCGGCGGATGCCGCGCTTGTCACCCAGCGCCTCGACCAGCGCCTGCCCGATGGCGATGCCGGTGTCCTCGACGGTGTGGTGATCATCGATGTGGTAATCGCCCTCGGCGCGGATCGTCATGTCGATCAGCGAGTGCCGCGACAGCTGGTCCAGCATGTGATCGAAGAAGCCCACGCCGGTCTGGTTGTCATAGGTGCCGCTGCCGTCGAGATCGATGCTGACCTCGATCGCGGTTTCGGCGGTCTTGCGGCTGATGCTGGCCTTGCGCATGGGCGTTCTCCTCGGATGTCGGGGCGCTTATAGGCGCGCCGCGCGCGCAGGCCAAGCGGCGCTCTGGCGCATCTTGTGCCGGCGTGGCGTCTGTGCCAGCTTGCGCCCGAAGGAGACCGCCATGACCACCTGCGTTTTCGTCCAGATCCGCTGCACCCCCGGCACCACCTACAAGGTGGCGGAAGAAATCGCGCTGCGCGAAATCCACTCCGAGCTCTACTCGACCTCGGGAGAATGGGATCTGCTGGTCAAGCTCTACATCCCCGACGGCGCCGATGTGGGCCACTACATCAACGAGCAGCTCGCCGATGTGCCGGGGATCGAGCGCACCCTCACCACGCTGACCTTCAAGGCGTTCTGAGCGCCCCGCAGACGCCCCTCGCGACCAGTTCCGCCTCGGTGCCCCGTCCATTGCTGGCGCGGCTGGCTCGGCCAAATGTCAGCGACGCCGGCACCTGCTTGCAGGCGGTGTGGCACGCTGCTCGGCGGTGATCCCGAGACGGTTGGCGGTGCGATCGTGGGGGCCCTACCCCAAGCTCGGCGCGTCGAGAGCCGTCCGCATCACCGCGCCGGAAAGCCGCAGCCGGTCGGAAGCACCACCAGATGCGGCGTGGTGCGGGCGGCGGGACTCGAACCCGCACGGGCCAGGCCCTAGCGATTTTAAGTCGCTTGTGTCTACCATTCCACCACGCCCGCACGACGCGCCCTGATGCCTCTACCGTTCAGGACGGCGACTGACAACGATGTTCCCGCAGGCGATCCGCAGAAATGGCAAGGCCGTGCCCTTTCGTCCAGACCGGCGACCGGCGCCTGCCTCTTTCGCGCCGTTCCGCCTCAGGCACCGGCCCCCGGCGGGCGCGCGAGACCGTCTTCCTTCACCGCCTGCATCGCCACATAGGTCGAGGTGGTCGAGACATGCGGCAAGGTCGAGATCTTCTCGGCCAGCACCCGGCGATAGCTGCGCATGTCGGCGGTTCGGACCTTCAGCAGGTAGTCGAAATTCCCGGCAATCAGATGCACCTGCTCGATCTCGGGGATCGCCGCCACCGCCGCGTTGAACGCCTCGAGAGAGGCCTCGCGGGTGTCGAGCATCCGCACCTCGACAAACGCCACGTGATCGAGCCGCAGCCGGATCGGATCGAGGATCGCGCGGTAGCCGCGGATTACCCCGAGCTCCTCGAGCCGGCGCAGCCGCGCCTGCGTGGGGCTTTTCGACAGCCCGATGCGACGCGCAAGCTCGGTGATCGAGATTCGCCCCTCGGCTGCTAAGGTGGTCAGAATCGCGCGGTCGAAGCGGTCGTACTCTTCGTAGTCGTCTTGCATTGCATTTCCCGGAATCTTCGGTCGTTTTGATGCGCCTAAAGTTACTCTTAAGGCAAACCGCCTTCGCGAACCACTCTATGTTGGCAAAAATCACCGGAGACGCCGAATGCCCAAGGACATTGCCCCCGATCTGCGCCATCTGATCGACCACAACACCTATGCCGATGAGGCCGAAACCGTCGCCCGGCTGCGTGACCAGGCGGCGCTCTCTCCCGCCGACCGGGTCGAGATCGGCGACAGCGCCGCCAAGCTCGTGACCCAGATCCGCGGCAGCACCAAGCCCGGCATGATGGAGGTCTTCCTTGCAGAGTACGGCCTCTCGACCGATGAGGGCATCGCGCTGATGTGCCTTGCCGAGGCGCTGCTGCGCGTGCCCGACGCCGAGACCATCGACGCCCTGATCGAGGACAAGATCGCGCCCTCGGACTGGGGCAAGCACATGGGGCGCTCGACCTCGCCGCTGGTCAACGCCTCGACCTGGGCGCTGATGCTCACCGGCAAGGTGCTTGACCCCGAGCGGCGCCCCGGCCCCGCCGGCCACCTGCGCAACGCCATGAAGCGCCTTGGCGAGCCGGTGATCCGCACCGCCGTGGGCCGCGCCATGAAGGAGATGGGCGCGCAGTTCGTCCTCGGCGAGACCATCGAGAAGGCGATGAAGCGCGGCAGCGCCATGGAGGCCAAGGGCTACACCTACAGCTATGACATGCTGGGAGAGGCCGCCCGCACCGAGGAGGACGCGCTGCGCTACCTCGAGGCCTACTCCAAGGCCATCTCCGCCATCGCCAAGGCCGCCACGGCCAAGGACACCTGCGACAATCCCGGCATCTCGGTGAAGCTCTCGGCGCTTTATGCGCGCTACGAAGAGGGCCAGTTCGAGCATGTCATGGAGGTGCTGGTGCCGCGCCTGCTGCGCCTCTGCGAGGAGGCCAAGACCGCCGGCATCGGGCTCAACATCGACGCCGAGGAGGCCGACCGCCTGTCGCTGTCGCTCGACGTGATCGGGCGCGCCTTCGCCTCGCCCAAGCTTGCCGGCTGGGACGGCTTCGGCGTGGTGGTGCAGGCCTACGGGCTGCGCGCCGCCGAGACCATCGACTGGCTCTACGCGCTGGCCGAGGCGCACGACCGCCGCATCATGGTGCGGCTGGTGAAAGGCGCCTACTGGGACACCGAGATCAAGCGCGCGCAGGTCATGGGGCTCGAGGGTTTCCCGGTCTTCACCGCCAAGACCAACACCGACATCTCCTACATCGCCAATGCCCGCAAGCTCTTGGGCATGACCGACCGGATCTACCCGCAATTCGCCACCCACAACGCCCACACGGTCGCCGCCGTGCTGCACATGGCCGACGACACCGATGCGTTCGAGTTCCAGCGCCTGCACGGCATGGGCGAGACGCTGCACGGGCTGGTCAAGACGGATGCCGGCACCCGCTGCCGGATCTACGCCCCCGTGGGCGCGCATCGCGACCTGCTGGCCTATCTCGTGCGGCGCCTGCTCGAGAACGGGGCGAACTCGTCCTTCGTGAACCAGATCGTCGACGAGGACGTGCCGCCCTCGGTGGTGGCCGCCGACCCGTTCGAGGCCGACGACCAGCGCCCCCTCGCCCGCGGCCCGGAGCTGTTCCACCCCGAGCGCGAGAACTCCAAGGGCTTCGACCTGACCCACCGCCCGACGCTGGCCGAGATCGATGCCGCCCGCGCGCCGTTCCGCACGGCGCCGTGGCAGGCCGGGCCGATCACCGCCGTCGACACCCCTCTCGGCGCGACCGAGACGGTGCCGAATCCGGCCGATCCGGCCGACGAGGTCGGCCAGATCACATGGGCCAGCCCCGAGACCGTCGCCGCCGCTGCCGAGGCCGCGCAGCCGTGGCAGGCCAGCCCCTCTGACCGGGCCGCGGCCCTGCTCAAGGCCGCCGATCTCTATGAAGCGCATTACGGCGAGATCTTCGCGCTGCTGCACCGCGAGGCCGGCAAGACCCAGCTCGACGCCGTGGCCGAGCTGCGCGAGGCGGTCGATTTCCTGCGCTACTATGCCGAGCGCGCCGAGGGGGCCCCGCCCCGCGGCGTCTTCGCCTGCATCTCGCCGTGGAACTTCCCGCTGGCGATCTTCACCGGACAGATCGCCGCGGCGCTGGCCACCGGCAACGCCGTGCTGGCGAAACCCGCCGAACAGACCCCGCTGATCGCGTGGCGCGCGGTGCAGCTGCTGCACGAGGCCGGCGTGCCGCGCGACGCGCTGCAACTGCTGCCCGGTGCCGGCGACGTGGGCGCTGCGCTGACCTCGAACAGCCGCGTCTCGGGCGTGGCCTTCACCGGCTCCACCGACACCGCGCAGATCATCCACCGCGCGATTGCCGAGCACCTCGACCCGGGCACGCCACTGATTGCCGAGACCGGCGGGCTCAACGCGATGATCGTCGACAGCACCGCGCTGCCCGAGCAGGCGATCCGCGCCATCGTCGAATCGGCCTTCCAGTCCGCCGGCCAGCGCTGCTCGGCGCTGCGCTGCCTCTACGTGCAGGAAGACATCGCGCCGCATTTCGTCGAGATGCTGGAAGGCGCGATGGAGGCGCTGCGCCCGGGCCAGCCGTGGGATCTCGCGACGGATCTCGGGCCGGTGATCGACGCCGAGGCGCATGACGGCATCCACGCCTATGTCGAGGCCGCGCGCGCCGAGGGCCGGCTGATGAAGCAGATCGACGCGCCGCGCGCCGGGCATTTCATCGGGCCCGCGCTGATCCGGGTCGGCGGCATCAAGGATCTCGAGCGCGAGGTCTTCGGCCCGGTGCTGCACCTCGCCACCTTCAAGGCCGACGAGCTCGACAGCGTGATCGACGCCATCAACGCCACCGGCTACGGCCTGACCTTCGGTCTGCAGACCCGCATCGACGACCGGGTGCAGCACGTGACCGAGCGGGTCGAGGCCGGCAACCTCTACGTCAACCGCAACCAGATCGGCGCCATCGTCGGCAGCCAGCCCTTCGGCGGCGAGGGGCTCTCGGGCACCGGTCCCAAGGCCGGCGGGCCGCTCTATTGCGACCGCTTCCGGAGACATGCCGCATCCGAGGCCCCCGGCAGCTGGTCCACCGCCGAGTTGCCCGCGCGCCTCGCGGCGGCGATCGACGGCGCCGGACCCGGCGCGGCACCCAAGCTCACCGAACTGCCCGGGCCGACAGGCGAGGCCAACCAGTACACCAGCTTCGCTCGCCCGCCGGTGCTCTGCCTCGGGCCGGGCTCGGACTGCGCCGCGGCGCAAGCCGAGGCGGTGCGCAAGCTGGGAGGCGTCGCGGTGACCACGCAGGGCAAGCTGGCACCCGAAGCGCTGGCGACGCTGGACGGCATCTCGGCGGCGCTCTGGTGGGGCGACGAAGCGGAGGCGCGCGCCTACCGCGCCGCGCTCGCCGGCCGCGAGGGGCCGATCCTGAACCTGATCACCGGCCTGCCCGACACCGGCCACGCCCGCGCCGAGCGTCATGTCTGCATCGACACCACCGCCTCGGGCGGCAATGCCGCACTCCTTGGCGGCAACATGTGAGGCCGCCGGGCGCGGCCCCCTGCCGCGCCCCGTTTCACCTGCAAGAGCTTGACGCGGCGCGGTTCCGCGCCAAGCTCCTCTGCATGTTTCCGATCCGCGATCACAACCCCTCGGGCCGCACGCCCTATGTCACCTACGGGCTGATCGCGGCCAATATCGTGATCTTCATCAGCTACTGGGGGCTGTTCCAGAACCCGCGCGCGCTCAACGCCTTCTTCATCGACTGGGCGCTGATCCCGGCGCTGGTCACCGAGGGCTACGGCTTCAGCGGCCTTCTGACCTCGATGTTCCTGCATGGCGGGCTCACCCACCTTGCCGGCAACATGCTTTTCCTGTTCATCTTCGGCGACAATATCGAGGATGCGCTGGGGCATGTGAGATACCTGGGCTTCTACCTCGCCTCGGGCCTGATCGCGGCGCTGGTGCACTACCTCTCGGCGCCGCTGTCGCCGGTCCCGACCGTCGGCGCCTCGGGCGCCATCGCCGGGGTCATGGGGGCGTATCTGCTGATGTTCCCAAAGGCCCGCGTCGACATTCTCGTGATCCTGATCGTGATCTTCAAGGTCATCCCGGTGCCCGCCTGGATCATGCTCGCCGTGTGGTTCGCGCTGCAGCTCTTCGGCGGCTTCGGCCCCGCCGGAGACGGCTCGGGCGTGGCCTACTGGGCGCATCTGGGCGGCTTCGTCGCCGGCATGGCGCTGATCGCGCCCACCTGGCTGCGCCGCGGTGGCCCGGCCTTCTGGAGCCGCACCCACGGCCAGCCGCCGCACCCGGCGGGCCGCTACACCGACACCACACGCATTCCAAGAGTAGGACGCAGACGATGACAGAGGCGATGCCCGAGCCGGCGAAGGTCACCTGCCATTGCGGCGCGGTGGAGCTGCGTGTGACTCTGTCCAATGGGCTCGACACCGCCCGCCGCTGCGACTGCTCGTTCTGCCGCCGCCGCGGCGCGCCGGCGGTCTCGGCGCCGCTCGACGGGCTCGAGGTGGTGAAAGGGGCCGAGAAGCTCACGCTCTACCAGTTCGGCACGATGACCGCGCAGCACCATTTCTGCTCGGTCTGCGGCATCTACATGTATCACCGGAGGCGCTCGAACCCCAACGAGTACGGGGTCAACATGGGCGCCATCGAGGGGGTGAACCCGGCCGAGCACGAGCCCATCGGCTGGTCCGACGGGGTCAACCATCCCTCCGACCGGTAGCGCCCGGCCGCGAGCTCGGGATGCCTCCGGCGGGAGTATTTTTTGGACGTAGAGAAGAGGCGGGCGTGGTGCGGCGCGGCAACGGGTCTACGCGTCACACCACGATACCGGCGCCCGGCCGCAGGCGCAGGGACTGCCTCCGGCGGGAGTATTTGGAACGTAGAGAAGACGCGGGAGTCGTGTTCGGCGACAGCGTGACGGTGGGCCGGACATCGCGCGGTGGCGCCCGGCCGCGGACGGGGCGCGCCTCGGGCGGGTGTGTGACTGGACGCTGAACGGCCGGACGCGCAGCGCGCGTGCCCGGCGTCAGACCTCGCGGATGATCTTGGCGAAGCCGTCGAAAATGGCGTTGTTGGCGCAGAGCAGCGCGCCGCTCTCGAGCGGGTCCTGACCGGCGCGGACGCCGTCGACCAGGGCACCGGCCTCGAGCGCGATCAGGTAGCCCGCGGCGATGTCCCAGAGCTTCAGCTCGCGTTCCCAGTAGCCGTCGAAGCGGCCGGCGGCGACATAGGCGAGGTCCAGCGAGGCGGCGCCCCAGCGGCGCACGCCGGCGCATTCCGGCATCAGCTTGGCGAAATCCTTCAGCGTCGCAGGCAGGGTGTTCTTGGCGGCGTAGGGAATGCCGGTGGCAAAGATCGCCTCGATCATCCGCGAGCGGCCCGAGACCCGCAGGCGGCGCGAGTCGTTGAGCCAGGCACCGCTGCCCTTCTCGGCGTAGAACATCTCGTCCTTGGCGGGGTCGTAGACCACGGCGGAGACGATCTGGCCCTTGTGCTCGAGCGCGATGGACACGCCCCAGTGCGGCAGGCCGTGCAGGAAGTTGGTGGTGCCGTCGAGCGGATCGACGATCCAGCGCCGCGTCGGATCGGCGCCATCCTGCGTGCCGCCCTCTTCGGCCAACCAGCCATAGGTCGGCCGGGCGCCCAGAAGCTCTTCCTTGAGGATGGTCTCGGAGGCGATGTCGGCGCGGCTGACGAAGTCGCCTGCCCCCTTCATCGAGACCTGCAGGTTCTCGACCTCGCGGAAATCCTTGACCAGCGAGCGGCCCGCCTTGCGTGCCGCCTTGATCATGATGTTGAGATTTGCACTGCCCTGCATGGTCGGATTCCCGGAAATGGTTCAGGCCGCGCGTATACGCGGCCCGTCGGAATTTGCCAAGGGGCCCGGAGGCAGTTGGTGACCGTCAGTTGCTGACCACGCCGTTTTCGCCCTTGGGGGTGTAGGCGCGCGGCAGGTAGCTGTTCTGCGTCGACACGACTGGGCGCGGGGCGGAGACCGGGTTGTAATAGGTGCCGCCGGTGGGCACGCCGCAATAGATCACCCCGCCCACGATCACAGGCTGTTTGCCGGCCGGACAGTAATTCGCCGCCGGATAGGCCTGGATCAGTGGCTGGCGGCTGGCATCGGCGGTGGCGTCGCCCTTGTAGGCATCGTCCCAGGCCAGCGCCTGCGAGGTGGACATCGACAGAGCCGTGGCAACGGCGGCGAGAAAGGTGAAGGCGCGCATCTGGTCCCCTGTAAACCGGATTGATGAAAATTATCCCCTCAAATCAGGGTATCAGCGCCCGGGACCGTGTCAAACATCTTGGCAAAAATAAGGCAATTCCGGTCGACCGCAGCGCTCGTCGCGAACAATCACAGACAAGGCCCGAAACTGTTCGCAGAGAAGCATCACGTCTTCAGCAGCCGGTCCGCCCGCTTGCGCACCAGCACGCTGCGCAGATCGTGCATCGCCAGAAGCAGCGCGTCGGTGACCTCGTCGAGCTGCGCGTCGCTGGCCTTGGACTGCGCCCATTGCGTCGTGAGGTTCAGCCCGTCGATGGCGCGGTGGATGTCGTCCATGTCGCGCATCTCGAGCAGCGCCTGCCGGTCGGTCATCCAGCGCCGGATCGCGCTCAGATCGGCGTCGCTGAGCACCCGGTCGCCATGCGGCTTGATCTCGCCGCGGTTGACGTGGACCACGGCGATCTGATCCATCTCGATGCGGCGCTGGCGGTTCTCGGTATCGACCCGGAACACCGTCGCGCCATTCTCGCGGACGCGGAAATAGTAGTCGGGCAGATCGCTCATGCAGTTGCCTCCGTGTCGTCCAGCACCCGCCAGAGCGAGCCGTCTTCATCCACCAGCGCGAACATGCGGGGTGCATCCTCGAGCTTGAAGATGTCGGTCAGGCGCGGCACCGAGGTCGCATCGACGGGCAGGCCGGCCTGCGAGAAGCGGGCGTGCAGCGCCTCGAGGTCGTCGCACCGCAGGCAGGCCGAGAACCAGCTCTCGCGCGGGTCGAGCCCGGGATACGGGAAGAACTCCACCTGCGTGTCGCCAAAGCCGAGGATCATCCAGCCCGCGTTGCAAAACCGGGTCTCGAACCCGAGCCTCGCGTAGAACGCCTCGGTCGCGGCGAAGTCGCGCGACGGCAGATTGGCCGTGACCACCGCCCTCATGCGAGACCGGCACAGAATGCCGCGATCCGGTCGCAGGCGTTTTCGAGGTTCTCGTCCGAGGTGGCATAGGAGATGCGGAAGTTCGGGCTCAGGCCGAAGGCCGCGCCGAAGACCACGGCGACGCCGTTCTCCTCCAGCAGCGCGGTGCTGAACGCCTCGTCGCTGTCGATCAGCGTGCCGCCCTGCGAGGTCTTGCCCAGCAGCCCCTCGATCGAGGGGTAGACGTAGAACGCGCCCTCGGGCACCGGGCAGGTGATGCCGTCGATCGCATTGAGCCGCGACACCACGAGATCGCGACGGCGCTTGAACGCCTCGGCACGCGGGGCGAGGTAATCCTGCGGACCGTTGAGGGCCTCCACCGCCGCCCACTGGCTGATCGAGCAGGGGTTGGTGGTGGATTGCGACTGGACCTTGCGCATCGCGGCGATGAGCTCGGCCGGGCCGCCGGCATAGCCGATGCGCCAGCCGGTCATGGCATAGGCCTTGGAGACGCCGTTGCAGGTCAGCGTGCGCTCATAAAGCCCCGGCTCGATCTGCGCGGGCGTGCAGAACTCGAACCCGTCATAGGCGAGGTGCTCGTACATGTCGTCGGTCATCACCCAGACATGCGGGTGACGCATCAGCACCTCGGTCAGCGCCTTCAGCTCATCGCGCGAGTAGCCCGCGCCGGTCGGGTTGGAGGGCGAGTTGAACAGGAACCACTTGGTCTTGGGCGTGATCGCCGCCTCGAGCAGATCGGGCGTGATCTTGTAGCCGAGCTCGGGTTTGCCCTCGATGATCACCGGGGTGCCCTGCCCCAACAGCACCATGTCGGGATAGCTCACCCAGTAGGGCGCCGGGATAATCACCTCGTCGCCGGGGTTCAGCGTCGCCATGAAGGCATTGTAGAGCACCTGCTTGCCGCCGGTGCTCACGCTGATCTGGGCCGGCGCGTAGTCGAGCCCGTTCTCGCGCTTGAACTTGGCGCAGATCGCCTGCTTCAGCTCGGCGATGCCGTCGGGGGCGGTGTATTTCGTCTTGCCCGCCTCGATCGCCGCGATCGCGGCCTGCTTGATGTTGTCCGGCGTGTCGAAATCGGGCTCTCCGGCCCCGAGACCGATCACGTCCTTGCCCTGCGCCTTGAGCTCGGCGGCAAGCTGGGTCACCGCCACGGTGGGCGAGGGTTTGACGCGGGCGAGAGTGTCGGAAAGGAAAGCCATGGGGCACCGTTTGTATTGAGAACAGGACTGTCATAGGATGCGCCCCGCACCCGTTCAAGCGGCATCCGCCGCGACGTCAGCGGCCCAGAGGGCCGGGAGGAACGCAGAATGAACGATACCAGCGACTGGTACGGACCCGACGCCGCGACCTTCGGCGACCGCATCGCCGCCGCCCGCGAGGCCGCCGGCATGGGGCAGGAGAAGCTGGCGCGCCGCCTTGGCGTGAAGCTCAAGACCCTGCATGGCTGGGAGAACGACCTGTCCGAGCCGCGTGCCAACAAGCTGCAGATGCTGGCCGGGCTGCTCAACGTGTCGATCGTGTGGTTGCTCACCGGCGAGGGGGACGGCATATCGGGCCCGGACGAAACCGAGGCCGCCCTGCCCGCCGATGTGCACGACGCTCTGCTGGAAATCCGCGCCCTCAAGACCCAGATCCAGACCGCCGGCGACCGGCTCGGCCGGCTGGAGAAGACCCTGCGCCAGCTGCTCAAGGAGGACGCATGACCGAGACCCCGGAACACCGCCTGAAGAGGCTGACCATGCGGTCGATGCGCCGCGGCATCAAGGAGATGGACATCATCCTGATGCGCTATGCCGACGCCCGGCTCGCGGGGATGGACGCCGCCCAGCTCGACGCCTACGAGGCGCTGCTCGAGGAGAACGACCAGGATCTCTACCAGTGGGTCTCGGGCCAGCGCCCGGCCCCGGAGGCGCTGCGGCCGCTGATCATCGACATCTCGCAGGTTGCCTGCAATCGCTGAGGTCGGCAGGGTTTTTCATGTCTTTGGCGTGATTTAACCGATTGTTGGTCTTTTTCGCCCAAACCTGCCTGTCACAAGGAACAGGCGGAGACGGTGATGAGCATTCATGCCTCCATGGGAAAGAAGCCGTTCAGCGGCTACATGACCAGCTATCTCGAGACGCTGTCGCTCGTGGAACGGCTGCACCGGCTTCTGCTCGACGTCATCAAGGACGAGTTCGAGCGCACGGGCCTGCTCGACATCAACGCGGTGCAGGCCCTTCTGCTCTACAACATCGGCGACAACGAGGTGACGGCGGGCGAGCTGAAATCGCGCGGCTACTACCAGGGCAGCAATGTCAGCTACAACCTCAAGAAACTGGTCGAGATGGGCTACATGCACCACCAGCGCTGCGAGATTGATCGCCGCTCGGTGCGGGTGAGGCTGACCGCCAAGGGGCGCGACGTACGCGACATGGTGCAAACCCTGTTCGAGCGGCATTCAGAGGGGCTCGAGGGGCGCAGCGTCATCGATCTCGACGGGCTCGACAGGATCAACACCGCCCTGCGTCGGCTCGAACGGTTCTGGACCGACCAGATCAGGTACATCTACTAGACCCCGGCGCAGGACCCGCCGATGCCAGGGCCCTCTAGCGCAGCTCGGGCCGGTCGCCGGTCTGCCCCTCCAGCCCGCCGATGATCATGTCGTTGAGCTCGCGGAACAGCTTCAGCGTCATCGCACGGCGGAAATCGCTGTAGCCCTGCGCCACCTCAACGAACGCTCCCGGCCCATGCGCCACCTCGCCGCGAAAGTACTCCACCACCCGCGGGTCAGAGCCCAGCACCGCCAGACCGTTCACCGTCACGCCTCCGAAGGGAAAGTGCAGATAGGCCTGCTGCGGGCGAAATCCGTCATTGGTGATGCCATCGCCCGAGACGTCGATCACCCGCCGCGCGCAGGCCGGCGCGCGGTCGAGCATGCCCGAGCCATACCCCAGCGCATAGCCCATCGCAGTCGGGAACCGGTTGTGGCTGCGCGGCGCGGCGAGGATCTGGCCAATCGCCTGATCGAGTGTCGGCTTGTCGCCGAGCACCGTCCAGTCGAGCACCACCGTCGACTGCCGCCGCCCGCTCCACTCGTACACCCCGAGCGCCACGCGCCCCTCGCCCTCGAGGATCGAGCGCGCGATGTCGGGATCGGCCAGCGCCGTGGCCAACCCCTCCTTCTGCAGGCGGTACTCCTCCTCGTCCACCGAGGAGGAGACATCGAGCGCCAGAAGAAGCGCCAGCCGACAGCCCTCCGCCGCGGCCGCCCCGGTCCAGAGCGTGAGCCCCAGAACGGCCGCGACCGTGAAACGAAGGGCCGCCGCGCTTACCAATGGCCCGTGTTTTCCATGCTGGCCCAGGGCTCCTGCGGCTCAAGCGCGTCGCCCTCCTGCAGCAGCTCGATCGAGATGTTGTCGGGCGAGCGCACGAACGCCATGTGCCCGTCGCGCGGAGGGCGGTTGATGGTCACGCCGTTGTCCATCAGCGTCTGGCACATCTCGTAGATGTTCGGCACGGTATAGGCGAGATGGCCGAAATGGCGCGAATCCGACGGCAGGCCGTCATCTCCATCCCAGTTGTAGGTCAGCTCGACATCGGCGGTGCCGTCCGCCTGATCCGGCGGGCAGAGGAAGACCAGCGTGAAGCGGCCCTTCTCGCTCTCGTTGCGGCGGCGCTCGACGAGGCCCAGCATTTTGTAGAATGCGATCGACGCGTCGAGGTCCTTCACACGGACCATGGTGTGCAGATACTTGATGCCCATGGGGCAACTCCTTGTTTCCAGTTGTTGCCAAGAGAGTAGACAGCGTGGCGCATATGTCGAGAGCAGAGGCCCCCGAACCCGGCCCAAAAGCCGCCGACCGGTCCGGCAGCCGGATCTCGCGCGCGGGCAAAACTTGGCGGCTGACCACCTGATATTGTTTTCATCGACCTGCGTTTCCGCCATATATGGGGCTTACCGACTCGCAGACCGAAGAAGGGATTCTCCATGCCGCTCAGCCCGGAACAGCAGGCCGAAATCGACGCGCAGCGCAGCGAGACGCAGCCCACCCTGCGCGCCGTCTCGGCCGGGATGGAGGCGCATCTCTACACCGCCAAGCCGGTGCTCGATCACGGCTTCGTCCGGGTCATCGACTACATGGGCGACGACGCGGCGATCTGTCAGGCGGCGCGGGTCTCCTACGGACGCGGCACCAAGTCGGTGAGCAATGACGAGGGGCTGATCCGTTACCTGATGCGGCACTGGCACTCGACCCCGTTCGAGATGTGCGAGATCAAGCTGCACGTGAAGCTTCCGATCTTCGTGGCGCGGCAGTGGATCCGCCACCGCACCGCCAACGTCAACGAATACTCGGCCCGCTACTCGATCCTCGACCGCGAGTTCTACATCCCCGCGCCCGAGCAACTGGCGGCGCAATCGGCCACCAACAATCAGGGCCGGGGCGACGCGCTCGAGGGGGCCGAGGCCGACCGCGTGCTGCGCTACCTGCGCGACGACGCGATGCGCGCCTTCGACCATTACGAAGAGATGATCTCGACCGACGACCAGCAGGGCCTCGCGCGCGAGCTGGCGCGCATGAACCTGCCCGCGAACACCTACACCCAGTGGTACTGGAAGGTGGATCTGCACAATCTGCTGCACTTCCTGCGCCTGCGCGCCGACAGCCACGCGCAGTACGAGATCCGCGTCTACGCCGACGCGATCTGCGAGATAGTCGCCGACTGGGTGCCCTTCGCCTACAAGGCCTTCGAGGATTACCGCATGGGCGGCGCCCAGCTGTCATCCACCGCGCTCGACTGCGTGCGCCGAATGCTGAAGGGCGAAGAGGTCTCGCAAGAGAGCTCGGGCATGTCCAAGGGCGAGTGGCGCGAGTTCAAGGCAGTGCTCGACGGGGAAGGCTGAGGGCCTTCCCTGCGGGGGTACGGGGTCGCCGGCCCGCGGGGTGGCGCCCCGACCGTCGATCCTCTCGATTTATCCCGGCCAAATCCGAAGGACCTCGAAACGCGGCGCCAAGCGTCACCAAATCGCCAGCCCGTCCGGGCGGGTCATGCCGCAGGCATGCGTCCAGCATGACCGATGACGCGCCTCTCGGCGTTTGCTTGCAAACGCCTGCCTCTCACACATCGCGAAACGCGATGTGTGAGAGGCGGCCTTCGGCCTTGCCACCGCGCAGGCCCGGTTCGATCGCCCCTTTACTCGGCCGCCTCGACCAGCGGCAGGCCCCCGATCCGCGCCAGCAGCGAGACGATCTCGTCCACGCCCTTGCCCTGCCGCAGCGAGGCAAAGACGAAAGGCCGCCCGGCGCGCATCTTGGTGGCATCGCGCTCCATGACATCGAGCGACGCGCCCACGTAGGGCGCGAGGTCGGTCTTGTTGATCACCAGGATGTCCGACTTGGTGATCGCCGGCCCGCCCTTGCGCGGGATCTCCTCGCCGGCGGCGGTGTCGATGACGTAGATCGTCACGTCGGCCAGCTCGGGCGAGAACGTGGCCGAAAGATTGTCGCCGCCGCTCTCGATCAGGATCAGGTCAAGATCGGGGTGCGTCTCGTTGAGTTCGGCAATGGCGGCAAGGTTGATCGAGGCATCCTCGCGGATCGCGGTGTGCGGGCAGCCGCCGGTCTCGACGCCCTTGATGCGGTCGAGCGGCAGCACCTGCTGGCGCATCAGCTCCTCCGCATCCTCGCGGGTGTAGATGTCGTTGGTGACCACCGCCATCGACAGCCGGTCACGCAGCGCGCGCGCCAGCGCCGCGGTCAGCGTGGTCTTGCCGGCGCCAACCGGGCCACCAAGGCCGACGCGCAGAGGTCCGTTGGGGGATGCCATCATCTTTCTCCGTTGTGATCTGAGGTCATGATCCGGGGTCAGGATCGGAATAGCCGGGAATACAGCATGTCATGGCGCTGGCTGGCGATGTCAATCAGCGGCGCGAAGCCGCCCAGATCGTCGAGCTCTGCCTCGCGCGCGCGCCCGGCCAACGCGGCGCAAAGCGGTGCCAGCGCCTGCACCACGCGCTGCCCGTCGGTCTGCCCCAGCGGGATCAGCCGAACGCCGGCGCCCGCGAGGTTCGCGGCAAAGGCCTGCAGGTAGAGCCGCAGCGCCTCGTCCAGGGGCAGCTCCAGCGCCCGCACCGCGAGCCCCACCGCAACCGGGTATGGCGCGCTCGGGATCTCCAGCCCCCAGACCTCAGAGACCGTGGCCGCAAAGGCCCGCCCCTGCTGCTCGGTCTCGAGCCGCCGCTCGGCCGAGGGCGAAAGCGCCAGCCCCAGCTCCGAGAGCATGGCGGCGTCCGCGCCCTGCGCCGCCTGCGCCAGCAGCACCGCGTCCGACCAGCCCGCGCCGTGGCGCAGTACCGCCTCGAGCCAGCCTTGCAGGGCGCCGGCGTCACCCACCTGCCCCGCCTGTACCGCGGTTTCGAGACCGTGCGAATAGGCGAAGGCGCCAACCGGAAAGGCGGGCGAGAACAGCTGGTGAAGGGTCAGCGCCGCGTCAGTGGTCATGGTCGTGGTGGTGATGCCCGTGGCCGTGATCATGTCCGTGATCATGCGCATGTGAGTGACCCTGGGAATGCCCCTCCGGCCCGTGGCTGTGCGAATGGTCATGGCCGTGGGTCCGGCCGTGGCCGTAGGCGCCGCCCTCCGGGGTGAAAGGCTCGTCGACCTCCGTGACCGTGGCGCCGATGCGCTGCAGCATGTCGCGGATCACGTGGTCGCGCTGGATCAGGAGCCGTGCGGGCTCGATCTGGCAGGGGGTGTGGCGGTTGCCGATGTGCCACGCGATGCGCGGCAGATCCTCGCCGCTCACCGCGAGCAGGGGTTCGGACGCCGCCACCACCTCGACCAGCCGCCCGTCGGTGAGCCGGAAGGCATCGCCGTGATCAAGGCTCTCGGTATGGGCCAGATCGACGAGAAAGCCCGCGCCCGAGCCCGCGGTCAGCACCTTGCGGCGCAGGAAGCGGTCCTCGTAGGACAGGGTCACGGTGTCCGAGGCGGTCTCCCAGTGGCCCTTGCGGGCGATCTCGTGAGCGGTGGGCAACTGGGTCATGTCAGGTCCTTGGTCTTGGAAGCGGCGCGGCGGCGGGGCCGCGAAACGAAGAAGGCCACGGCCCGGACGATCCCGGGCGCGTGGCCTTGATGCATGTCTCCGGCGCGCGCGTCAGGGCGCGCGGCGCGGGCAGAGATCAGAGGTAGTACACGTCGTGGAAGACGTGGCGCACGATGTCCTCGCGGCGGATGCCACGCTCGGCCAGCTCGGCGTCGGACAGCTTCTGCAGCGCTTCGATGCGGCGCAGGCGCGGGTTCGCTTCGCCCATCGCAACGATGGCATTGCCGATCGAGGACAGAACGCGAGTAAAGAACGGTGCGGCGACGTGGCGCTCGCTTGCGGTCATGAAAGCCATTTGTAGGAACCTTCCTATTGATGTTCAGGTCCCCTCCCTTGCCAACAAGGTAAGCGATGCTGTCCGGGTTCTCAAATGCTGCATCTGCATTGTCGGGTTTCTGCAGGTGCATAGGTCGCAGATCGTTCAGCGTTAAACTTTCCACTGGTTTCCGGCTCATCGCACCGTCTCGACGCTGGTATATATGTAACGGTCTTCGTCGTGCGCATGGCTGGACTGCACCAGATAGGACACTCCGAGCTCGGGAAGCCAGTTCACGTGGTCCGTCACCTCGTAGGGATCGGGGCTGTAGGTCTGGACCACGGGAACCATGTCGAAGGTGCAATTGCCGAGCGCGACCTCGGTGAGCGGCCCGAACGCATAGCTCTGGTGCTCGGGCTCAGAGACGCCGCCCTCCTCCACGATGACATCGACCGCCCAGTCGCCCCCGGGCGTCGGGCGCGGCATCTCGGCGGCGGGCATCGGAAAGAAGACGCGAACCTGCGCCTCCGGCAGCACGTCGCCCTCGGCGAGCCCCACGTTGTCGAGCACGTAGAGCCCCTGCCCCAGCAGGACGCGGCTTTGCGCGTTGCCGCTGTCATAGGTCGAGAGCACCACATCCTCGCTCACCCGGCGGAACAGCTCGGTGTCGCCATCAAGGGTGCGAAACAGGATGCCGGTGTCGAGATCCCCGGCCGTCGGGCAGCCGGCCGGCGCCACCGTGGGCAGCGCCAGGGCAATGAGGGGCGCAAAGCACTTCATGACCAAGCCCTCGATCCGGTCGCCTCAGTAAAGGAAGTAGCGCTGCGCCATCGGCAGCTCGGTGGCCGGCTCGCAGGTCAGCAGCTCGCCGTTGGCGCGCACCTCGTAGGTTTCGGGATGAACCTCGACCTCGGGCGTCTCGGCGTTGTGGATCAGGTCCTTCTTGCCGATGCCGCGGGTGTTCTTCACCGCGACCGTCTGCTTTGCCAGCCCCAGCGAGGCCCCGATGCCCTCGGCCTGCGCCGCCTCTGAGACGAAGATCACCGCCGAGTTCTCGACCGAGCGGCCGTAGGCGCCCCACATTGGCCGCGAATAGACCGGCTGCGGCGTCGGGATCGAGGCGTTGGGATCGCCCATCTGGGCGCAGACGATGGTCCCGCCCATCAGCACCATCTCGGGCTTCACCCCGAAGAAGGCCGGCGACCAGAGCACCAGATCGGCCCGCTTGCCGACCTCGATCGAGCCGATCTCCTGCGAGATGCCATGCGCGATGGCGGGGTTGATGGTGTACTTGGCGATGTACCGACGGACGCGGAAATTGTCGTTGTGCCCGGTCTCGTCCGAGAGCCGCCCGCGCTGCTTCTTCATCTTGTCGGCGGTCTGCCATGTGCGGATGATCACCTCGCCCACGCGGCCCATGGCCTGGCTGTCCGAGGCGATGATCGAGAACGCGCCCATGTCGTGCAGGATATCCTCGGCGGCGATGGTCTCGCGGCGGATGCGGCTCTCGGCGAAGGCCACGTCCTCGGGGATCGACTTGTCGAGATGGTGGCAGACCATGAGCATGTCGAGATGCTCTTCCAGCGTGTTGCCGGTATAGGGGCGCGTCGGGTTGGTCGAGCTCGGCAGCACGAACTCCTCACCGCAGATCTTGATGATGTCCGGGGCGTGGCCGCCGCCCGCGCCCTCGGTGTGGAAGGCGTGGATGGTGCGGCCCTTCATGGCGGCCACGGTGTTCTCGACGAAACCGCTCTCGTTCAGGGTGTCGGTGTGGATCATCACCTGCACGTCCCAGGCATCGGCCACGCTCAGGCAATTGTCGATGCTGGCCGGGGTGGTGCCCCAGTCCTCGTGCAGCTTGAGGCAGCAGGCGCCGGCCTTGATCTGCTCTTCCAGCGGCGCCGGAAGCGAGGCGTTGCCCTTGCCGGCAAAGGCGAGGTTCATCGGGAAGGCGTCGGCGGCCTGCATCATGCGCCCGAGGTGCCACGGACCGGGCGTGCAGGTGGTGGCCAGCGTGCCATGCGCCGGGCCGGTACCACCGCCGAGCATGGTGGTCAGGCCCGAGTGCAGCGCATCCTCGATCTGCTGCGGGCAGATGTAGTGTATGTGGCTGTCCATGCCGCCGGCGGTCAGGATACGCCCCTCGCCCGCGATCACCTCGGTGCCGGGGCCGACGATGATGCTCACGCCGGGCTGGGTGTCGGGGTTGCCCGCCTTGCCGATCGCGTGGATGCGCCCGTCCCTGAGGCCGACATCGGCCTTGTAGATGCCGGTGTGATCGACGATCAGCGCGTTGGTGACGACGGTGTCGACCGCGCCCTCGGCGCGGGTCGACTGGCTCTGGCCCATGCCGTCGCGGATCACCTTGCCACCGCCGAACTTGACCTCCTCGCCATAGACCGGGGCGTTGCCGCCAACCGCCTGCCCCACCGCTTCCGCGGTCAGGTCGCGCTCGACCTCGATGATCAGATCGGTGTCGGCGAGGCGCAGCCTGTCGCCGGTGGTGGGGCCGAACATGGCGGCATAATCGGCGCGGGAGATCGTGGCGGGCATGTGGTGGTCCTTGGTCATCAGGTCGGCATCGGCGTCGGCAGCGTCCTGCCGCGCGCCGGTTGAAAGTCGCTCAGACGGGCGTCGCGTCGTCGTGGGCGGCAGGCGGCACCGGTGCGGTGTCGTCTTGCGGCTCCGCCCGTTTGCGCCCGCCGCCGGCAAGCGCCACGGGTCCGCAGATCCCCATGCCCATCGCTACCGGCGACATCGGCATCGGCGGGCGGGCGCCCCAGAGGGCTTTCTGCTGCACCAGCCCGGCCTCGTAGACGGCCCGGGCCATGCGCATCTGCATGTTCATCATCTCGACCCCCATCTGCATGGCGGCAAATCCCCAGTAAGTCGGCAACATCGTGATACCCTCCTCGGCCGATGCCTCGTTCAGGACTTGTAACTCGTCTTCGGCCCGCGCTTGGCGAGCCGCTTGCGGTTCGAGCGCGCCTTGCGCTCGAGCGGTCTGGCCCAGGCCATGACCACGCGCTCCGGCGCGGCCCCGCCCATGGCAGCGCGACTGGCGATCAACCAGCTCTGCATCAGCGCGGGGCTCTTTTCCGTGACCATGCGCAGGTTCTCGGACGGATCGACCGACCACAGCCCGGCCATGCCGAGCGTGCGATAGGCCATCACCTGTTGCGCTTCGGCGGCCAGAGAGGCGACCTTCAGGGCGCTGCGCTGCCATGCCAGCATCTGGGCGAACATCTCAGAGCGCTCCCATGATCTTCTGGTTGAAGCCGTAGATCTTGCGCGCACCGGAAATCGGGATCAGGCTGACCTCGCGGCGCTGGCCCGGCTCGAAGCGCACGGCGGTGCCGGCGGCGATGTCGAGGCGCAGGCCGCGGGCGGCGTCGCGATCGAAGTCGAGCGCCGGGTTGGTCTCGGCGAAATGGTAGTGCGAGCCCACCTGCACCGGCCGGTCACCGGTATTGGCCACCATCAGCGTGATCGCCTCGCGATCTGCGTTGAGGGTGAGCTCCCCCTCGGCGGGGATCAGCTCGCCGGGGATCATGTGCGGCTCCGCAGGCGCGCCGGGGCCGGCGCTGCGCGCATCGCCGCGACACCGAGCAGCGCCATGGCCACCAGACAGAACGCCCCGACATGCGGATGCAGCAGCGGCCCGTCGCCGGACAGGGCCAGTGCCGGGCCGGCGAGGAGAACGAGGGGAAGAGCGTAGTTCATTGCGGTATCCTTCTGAGGAAAAATCAGCGGATCGGGTTGTGGACGGTCACCAGCTTGGTGCCGTCGGGGAACGTGGCTTCGACCTGCACTTCGTGGATCATCTCGGGGATGCCGTCCATGCACTGCTCGGCGCTGAGAACCTGCGCACCGACCTCCATCATCTCGGCCACGGGACGGCCGTCGCGGGCGCCCTCGACCACCGCGTCGGTGATCAGCGCCACGGCTTCCGGGTAGTTCAGCTTCACGCCGCGGGCGAGGCGTTTGCGCGCCACTTCGGCGGCCATTGCGACAAGCAGCTTGTCCTTTTCGCGGGGGGTCAATTGCATGGGTCAGATCATCCAGGGTCGTGGAAGTTCGGCGCCGCTCAGGCGGCGCAGGACAGGGGCAAGGTGGCCCCGCAGTGTGTAGCCGTCAAAGGAAACCAGACGGAGCACCAGAAGTTCCTCGGACAGCGCCGAGACACCTGCCGTCTCCGGCAGCATCTCACGCAGCGGATCGCGCAGCGTGGCCGCTCCGGGGGCGGCATGGATCACCGTCGCGATCGCCCCTGCCCCATCGGCAATTGCCGGATGCGCAAGGGTGGCGGCGGCATCCCCCTGCAGGTGCAGCCGGTCGGCAAAGGCCAGCCGGCCGTCGATGCGCAGATCGATGCGGTCACGCAGACGCAGGTCGTGCAGCACCTCGCCCATGGCGTGGCGCCCGAACACCAGCGCCTCGCAGGCGGTGAACCGGGCGTCGCCGGCCATGTCGATGCTCAGCCGCCGGTCGAGCGCACCGCCTTCGAACAGGATGGTTTCCTGCGGCAACCAGTCGAGCCGCGCGCCGGGCTCGAGCGTCAACCGGGTCTCGACACGGCCGGTCTCGGCGGGCAGCGCGCGGTAGACACGCTCGGCCGCCTGCGTGGTCATCACCAGATGCGCGCCCGCCTCGGCGCGCGCCTCGACCTCGAAGGCATCGCCCCCCGTCACCCCGCCCGAGCTGTTGAGATAGACCGCCTGCAGCGCGTCTTTCGCGCGCGGGAACAGCAGCTTGGAGCTTCCGGACATGTGCAGGTCAGAGATCGCCGAACGGCCATTGCGCAGCCGGGCACCAATGCGGGCCTTGCCCCTGGCCCGCTGCGCGGCAATGGCGGCGGGCGCGGTCATCTGCGGCTGATCATATGGTATGGTGCGGCCCTCCTGCGGCAGGCACCCTTGGCAGGCCCTGCGGCAAGGGCAAGCAGGCGACCCGCCTTGCGGCCCGGCATGGCGCCCGCCGCGTGCCGAATTGCGCAAAGAGAGGGCGGCAATGCCGGAAACGCCCACAAAAAGGGCGAAGTGAAAATCACTTGCGCGGCTCGCGCTCGGTCGGCTGCGCCACCCCCTGATCGCAGCGCGCGGGCTTCAGATCGAGCAGCGGCGTGCCGTCGAGACAATCGAGGCCGCGCACCACCAGCACCGCCCCCTCGCAGCGCAGGAGGCGGACCATCGAGCTGCCGATCGGGTTGGGGCGCTGCGGCGAGCGCAGGCTGAAGGTGCCGCGCGGCCCGTCGCTGCCGCGCGGGCGCTGGGTCAGGAGGTCGCGGCGCGAGCGGTCAAGCCAGTAGAGCAGCTCGAGCCACTCCTTGCGCTCGGTTCCTTCCAGCGCCGGTTCGAGACGCGGATCGAGCTCGACCCGGCACTCGGGCCCGTCGTCGGGATCGCCCTGCCGCGGACAGTCGGCGCGGGAGAGGAACGGCGTGCGGATGCGCCCGATGAAGCGCAAACGCGCGTCATCCGCTGGCGGCAGGTCGACGGTGGTCTCTCCGGGGCGTCTCTCGGCCTCGTCCGACATCGGCAGGTCTCCTTGCTTTGAGCGCAGCCTAGCGTTTCGCGCGCGGCGCCGCCACGGGATCGGCCAGCGCTCAGCCCTTGCGCGCCGCCTTCAGCCCCTCGAGCGCCATGCGCGCACCATCGGCCACGACCACCGGCACCGCCTGCGCCTCGAGCGCCAACCGGTAGGGCTGTGCGGCGTTGCCCTCGGCGACGATGGCGACGCTCTGCCCCAGCCAGTAGGGCTTGGCCGCGGCGAGCTCCATGCCGACCAGAAGCCCCATGGCGCGCGACGCGGCGAGGCTGTCGGAAAGACCGCTGAGCTGGCGTTCGGCGCGGATCACCGCGAGCTCGCCCGCGAAATTCGCCGGGCGGCCCATGGCCTGATCCGCCGCCTGCAACAGCGCGTCCTCGTCGAACGCCGCGGGGGCGTCGACACCAAGCGCCTCGGGCGCGCCCAGCAGGTCAAACAGCGCGCCGCTCAGAACGCTGCGGAAGCTGACGATCTCGCCCGCGCTCACATGCACCCAGCGGCTCTGCGCCCCGGGCAGGCAGATCACCCCGTCGAAATGCGGGTTGAGCGCAAGAAAGCCCGCAACCCGCGTCTCCTCACCATGCAGCACGTCGACCGGACGCTCTTGCGCGATGCCGGGAAGGCGGTGCAGATCGCCGTCGCGCTGCGCCTGCGCCAGCTTCGGCAATGCGCAGGGCACGGCGGCGAAAGGCAGCGTCGCGGCACCGCTGACCACGACCGGCGTGCCCGGCGAAAGGCCGGGCAGCGCGCGGTTCAGCGTGCGGGAGAGGTCCTCGCCCCCCTCGGCGGTGCACTCGGTCTGGTCCAGAACGGTGTCATCGGCAGCCATCTGCCAGATGCGCAGGCGGCTCTCGCGGTGTTCGGCGGCGATCCAGTCGGGGGATGTCATGGGCGGCACTCCTTCTGCGGCGACAGGTACGCGCCGCGCCGCGCCGGTTCAAGGCCGCCGCGCGGCGCCGCTCAGGGCCACCACGCCTGCCCGACCTCGGCCAGAAGCTTGAGGCAGAGCAGCCCCAGCGCCACGTTGACCAGCGCAAAGAAGGCGCGTTCCGGCAGCCAGCGGGTGACGCGATAGCCCGACCACGCGCCGATCAGCGCCAGCGGCGCCAGCACCGCGATCTGCCTGAGGCTTTCCCACGAGACCTGCCCGGCAAGGATGTAGGGCGGCAGTTTCATCCAGTTGATGCAGGCGAAGGTGATGGTGGCGGTGCCCGCGAAGGTCATCTTGGGCATCTTCTGCGGCAGGGTATAGGCTTGGAACGGCGGCCCGCCGGCATGGCTGATATAGCTGGTGAACCCCGCCAGCGCCCCCCAGAACAGCCCGCGCGGCACGTCCGCAGGGCGGGCGGCGACATCGCCCGTCAGCCGTTTGCGCAGCGCATCGGCCAGATAGCCAAGCCCGATCAGCGCCACCACGAGCTTGGTGGCCTCGACCGGCACGCGCGAGATCAGCAGGAAGGCGACGAAGATGCCGAGCGCGGAGGCCGGGATCAGGATCTTCAGGTTGCGCGCGGAATAGTGCCCGCGAAACAGCCAGACCGCGTAGACATCTGCGAGGATATACATCGGCAGCAGCAGGCCCGCCGCGGCGGCGGGGGCGATGAAGATCGACAGGATCGGCACGCCCATCATCGCCATCATGGGCAATCCGCCCTTCGACATGCCGACAAAGAACGTCGCCGCCCCTGCGGCGATCCAGAAAGCGACCGTCTGTTCCAATGCCCGACCTTTGCGTACGTCACCAACCCGCCCGTCATGCACCGGACCGGCGGCGGCGAAAAGGCAAAAGCCGTCAGGCCGCTTCGCGGCAATGCGCCTTCAGCATCGGACAGCTCAGCTCTGCATCCTCCTGCAGCGGTCGGTTGGGCTGCAGGCCCGCCGCCTTGAGGTCGTCGTGATAGGCGCGCACCGCCTCGTGGGAGGGCATGCCATCGCGGATCACCCGGCGCATCGCGACCAGCATCAGCACCGGGTCCTCGCAGTTGAAGCTCTCACGGCTGAAGCTCGCCAGCCGCGCGCCGTGGCGCTCCGCCTGCGCCAGCCGCTCGAGGCAGTCGCGGGTGGTGCCGTTCGGACAGCCGGTGATGCCGATGACGATGCGCGAGGGGTGCCAGCCGGCGAGTTCCTCGGTGGCGGCAGGGCCGTGGTAGTCGACCTCGATGAAGATCGGCCGCTCGCGGCGCGCGACCCCGGCAAGGCTGCGGATCAGGATATCATTGCGGAAGGCGGCATAGTCGGCATCGCCGGTATCGATCCGCACCTTCGGGTCCGAGACCTGCAGGAAATGCCGGATCGCGACCTTGCTGGCGATGTCGCGAAATTCGCAATAGGCGGTGAGCGTGGCCTGATCGTGCGCGGGACTGTTGTAGAAGGTCATGCCGTAAAGCCCGAGATTGGCCACCGGCTTGACCGCGTCGAGCCGGGCGGAGCGGAACGGCAGCGCCGGATCGGTCGGATAGGCGCCGCCGCGCACGCGCCACATGTCGGTCGGATCGTTGAGCCGCACCGCGGGCGTCGCGGTGGCGCGGGCGTAGACGCCGGATTCCGCCAGCATCTCGGCGGTGGAGAGCGAGGTCAGCACGATATCGGCAAGGTCGCTTTCGATCACCCGCCGGACATCGGCGCGGTAGGCGGCGAGCGGGCGCGGCCGCCCCAGCCCGTCGCGCCCGGTGGCCGAACAGCCGCGCAGCAGATCGGCATCCTTGGCGAAGGTGATGATGAAATCCCGGCGGCTGTAATCCTCGGCCGTGATCTTGGCGAGTTTCTCGTCGATGCGTCTCATGTCTGCGGGTCCGCCATTCCGTCTCGCGCCGCGCCGCACGCGGCAGGGCCGGAGGCGCAACGACCGCAGCTTAGCCGCTCACCGCTTACGCAATGGTAAACGCCCTCAGACCGGCACCACATCGACGTGATGCGTGGTCTTGTGCGAGCCCGAGGAGCGCAGCGAGCCCTTGACCGGGGCCACGTCGGAATAGTCGCGTCCGAAGGCCACGGTGACGTGATCGGTGCCGGCGCGGATGGCATTGGTGGGATCGAAGGCGACCCAGCCGGTCTCGGCGCCGCACCAGGCCCGCACCCAGGCATGCATGGCGTCGGCCCCCTCGAGCCGCTTCTGCCCCTTGGGCGGTATCGTGCGCAGAAAGCCCGAGACGTAGCCCGCCGGAATGCCCAAGGCGCGCAGCCCGGTGATCATCACGTGGCTGATATCCTGACAGACGCCGCGGCGAGCGCGGAACGCCTCGATCGGGGTGGTGGTGACCTCGGTGGCGCCGGGATCGAAGGCGAAGGCGTCGTGCAGGGCCGCGCTCACCGCGTCGACCGCTGCCAGCGCCGAAAGCCCCGGCGACACGCAGTCGCGCACGAAGGCGGCGATCTCGGGCTCGGGGCGCAGCCGCGGCGAGGCGCCGAGGAAATGATGCGGGCTTTCGGGCGCGATGCTGCGGATCTGCGCCACCTCGCGCGGCACGTCCTCGAGCGCGCAGGACAGATCCAGCCCGCGCGACGGCTCGTGGCACAGCACACGACCCCTGAACAGGAAATCGATCTCCGAGAGCCGCCGTTCATGCGCCAGCTCGGTGCAGGGATTGCCGAAGAAATCGAGATCGTCGATGCGGTGGTCCGGAGCCGGATCGGTGGTCACCACGCCGTAGAGCAGCTGTTGGTCCGGCAAGGTGCGCGGCAGCATCCGCAGCAGCGTGCGGCTTGCCGCCGCCGGGCTCTGGTAGCTGTAGGCGATGCGCAGGGTGATGTCGTATGTCTGGCTCATGGGCATCAGCTCAGGTATTGCGCGGTCAGCGCTTCCGAGATCGCCGCAAGCTCGCGGCGTGTGCGCGACAGGCGCCGCGCGGTGATCTGTTCGGGCGTGGCCACCGCCATGGCGGTCTGCAACATCAGGATCTTGCGCCCGGCCTCGCCCATGCCCTTGACCCCGGAAAGCTCGGCCAGCTTGCTCTCGTCCTCGCGCACCCGGTCGATCTGGAACAGGATCGAGCGCGGGTTGTCCCGATCGAGCGCCAGCATGTCGATCACCGTGTCGCGGGTGGACTCGACCGAGTAGCGGCGCCGGTGCGTCATCACGCTGTCGCCGATCTCGACCGTGGCATCGAGCCCGCCGTCGAGCCCCTCTGCCGCGGCAAAGCTTGCCAGCACCGAGGCCATGTGGTCGGCCCGCTCGAGCGCCCGTCCGATCGACAGGAAGCGCCAGCCGAGGAAGCGGAACATGTTCTCGTGCACGAGGCCCGAGAAGCCGGCGGTCTTGCGCAGCAGCACGCTCATGGCGCGGGCGGCATCGTCGCCGGGGGTGATGCGCTCCGCCAGCTCGCGGGCGCTGTCCGAAAGATCGTTGAGCGCGGTCCAGCCGTCGGTGGAGAAGCGGTCGCGCACCTTGCTGGCACAGGTCAGCGCCGCGTCGAGATGGCTCAGCAGCGCGTCGGGCACCGGCTCGTTCGTCTCGAAGCCGTAGCTCTCGAGGAACCGGCCAAGGCTGTCGACCAGCGGCACCGTGCGCCGACCGTATTCCTCGAGCCGCAGGTGATAGGCGCGCAGCACCCGCACGCCGCCCTCGGCGCGCTCGACATAGCGTCCGAGCCAGTAGAGGTTGTCGGCCGCCCGCGCCGGCAGGAGCCCCGGCAAGCGGCGCAGGAACGGGCCGCTGGGCTTGCTGCTGAGCGTGTCCTGCACCACCGGCTGGTCGGCCATGATCCACACATCCGCCACCGAGCCGCCGGCCTGCATCCCCAGCGCGGTGGGATCGCCGCTGCGCCCGATCCGGGCGTAGCCGCCGGGCATCACCGCCCAGCCATCGGGCGTGCGCGCCGCGAACAGGCGCACCACCATCGGGCGCGGCACCAGCTTGCCGTCGATCATTGCCGGCGTGGTCGAGAGCGTCACCGCCTCCTGCCCCACCAGCTGCGCGCCCTCGCGATCGATCCAGTCCGACACCGCACCGTCGGCCCCGCAGGGAAACCTCCCGGCCAGGGCGGTGTTCGCCTCGATGTCGAAGGGCAGCTTGGTCGATTGCGCCGAGCCGATCATCATGCGGTCGAGATTGGCCTGCACATAGGCCCGCTCGGTCTCCTGCCCGCACCACCACGTGGCGATGTTTGGCAGGCGCAGCGGTGCGCCCATCAGGTGGCGCGCGATGCGCGGCAGGAAGGCCATCAACGCCCGGCTCTCGAGCACGCCCGAGCCGAGGCAGTTGACCATGTCCATCGCCCCCGCCCGCAGCGCCGCGACCATGCCGGGCGTGCCCAGCGCCGAGGTCTCGTCAAGCTCGAGCGGATCGGCGAAGCGCGAGTCGAGACGCCGCCAGAGCACGCCCACCGGCTCGGGGCCGTTGATGGTGCGCACCGCGAGGCGCCCGTCCTGCACCTTGAGATCCTCACATTCCAGCAGCGAGAAGCCGAGGTAGCGGGCGATATAGGCGTGTTCGTAATAGGTGTCGGTGTGCTGGCCCGGCGTCAGGATGCCGACCCGGCCCTCGCCGTCGCCGCGCAGCCCGTTCATCGCGTCGCGGAAGCTGCGGAAAAAGCCGGCGAGGCGCTCGATATTGGTGGTCTGGAACAGGTCGTGGAAGATCCGTGTCGAGGCCATGCGGTTTTCCAGCGCGAACCCCGCCCCAGAGGGCGCCTGCGTGCGGTCGCCCAGCACGAACCAGCTGCCGTCGGGCGAGCGGCCAAGCTCGAAGGCGAGGAAGTGCAGATAATGGCCAGAGCGCGGCTTCATCCCCACCACCGGGCGCAGCCATTCCGGGTTCTGCGCCACCAGATCGGCGGGCAGGAAGCCGTCCCGCACGAGATCACCGGGACCGTAGAGGTCGGCCATCACCCGCTCGAGCAGCTCGGCGCGCTGCGCGATGCCATCGGCCAGTGCCGCCCATTCGGCCTCTGCGATGACCACCGGCACGTGGCTCAGCGGCCAGTCGCGCACCATTGAGCCGGTGGCCGCGCCGGGCCCCGTGCTGGTGTGCTGACGGAAATAGACGCCGGTGTCGTGCAGGTACTGGTCGCCACGGGCGAACGAGCGCGCCAGCGTCTCGGTGCTCTGACCGGCGAGGTGACGCATCAACGGATCCCACACCGGACGCATGGAACCGTCCGGGCGCTTCAGCTCGTCGGCCACGCCCTCGATCGGGGCATAGCCGGAAAGGAACCGGGTCATCTGGTCCGGCGCCATGGACATCACCCCACCCTGCTCGATGCTCAGAGGCCGGGCATCCGGCGCAGATCAAGCGTCATCGGGAAGTCCGGATGCGGATGCTCGGGTGCCGGCCAATAGGAGCCGGGGGTATGACCCATCTTCTCGAATCGCGCAAGACGCCGCGCGTCGGCCTCGTTGGTGTTGACCGGGAAGGTGTCGTAGTTGCGCCCGCCCGGATGCGCCACGTGATAGGTGCAGCCGCCCAGCGCCCTGCCTGTCCATGTGTCGAAGATGTCGAACACCAGCGGCGCGTTGACCGGCAGCGTCGGATGCAGCGCCTCGGCTGGCTGCCACGCCTTGAAGCGCACGCCCCCGACCTTCACGCCGCTCGCCTTGGTCCCCGCGAGCGGCACCGGGCGCTTGTTGCAGGTGACGATGTAGCGCTCCGGGTCCATCGCGGTGAGCTGCACCTGCATCCGCTCGACCGAGCTGTCGGTGTAGCGCACGGTGCCGCCGATCGCGCCGCGCTCGCCCAACACGTGCCATGGCTCGAGCGCCTGGTTGAGCTGCAGGTGCACGCCCTCGTACTCGACCTCGCCGGCGAAGGGGAAGCGGAACTCCTTCTGCGCCTCGTACCACTCGGAGCGGAACGCGAAGCCGTGGCCCTTGAGGTCGCGCAGCACCTCGAGGAAATCCTCCCAGACGAAATAAGGCAGCATGAAGCGGTCATGCAGCGTGGTGCCCCAGCGCACCGGGCGGCCCTGCACCGGCGCCGTCCAGAAGCGCGACAGCAAGGCGCGGATCAGCACCTGCTGGGCGAGGCTCATTCTGACATCGGGCGGCATCTCGAAGCCGCGGAACTCGACGAGGCCGAGGCGGCCCGTCGGCCCGTCGGGCGAGAACAGCTTGTCGATGCAGATCTCGGCGCGGTGGGTGTTGCCGGTCACGTCGATCAGCATGTTGCGCAGCAGCCGGTCGGTGAGCCACGGCTGCGGCGGCTCGCCCTCGTCCGGCCCCGGGAAATGCGACAGCGCGATCTCGAGCTCGTAGAGGCTGTCATGGCGGGCCTCGTCGATGCGCGGGGCCTGGCTGGTCGGGCCGATGAACAGGCCCGAGAACAGGTAGCTCAGCGACGGGTGCTGCAGCCAGTAGAGGATCAGCGAGCGCATCAGGTCAGGCCGGCGAAGGAACGGGCTGTCGAGCGTGGTCGCGCCGCCCACTACCACGTGGTTGCCGCCGCCCGTGCCGGTGTGCTTGCCGTCGATCATGAACTTGTCGGCGCCAAGACGGCTCTGACGGGCCTCCTCGTAGACCGCCTCGGTGATCTGCTTGCACTCCTCCCAGCTGTGGGCGGGATGGATGTTGACCTCGATCACGCCGGGATCGGGCGCCACGCGGATCACGTTCATGCGGCTGTCATCCGGGGGCGTGTAGCCCTCGATATGGATCGGCAGGCCAAGCTCCGCGGCGGTCTCCTCGGCGGTGGCCAGCAGCTCGAGGTAATCCTCCAGCGCCTCCACCGGCGGCATGAACAGGCACAGGCGCCCGTCGCGCGGCTCGATGGCGATGGCGGTTCGCACTTGCCCGCCCTCGGGATCGACGCCCTGCTCCATGATGGTCTGCCGCCGCCCGGCGTCGCGCGCCTCCGAGACCGGCTGTTCGTGCCCCGGCGTCACCTCGGGCAGGGCCGCGGCCTCTTCCTCGGCGATCTTCGCCTCGTCCCGCGCGATGCGCTCGAGTTCGGCCATCAGGGCGCGGCGCTGCTCCTCGCGCTCGGCGTGGAAATCCGGCAGCGGGGTAACCGGCACCGAGGGGTCGGTGGGGTAGACATACGGATAGGCCGAGGGCGCGATGTAGGGCAGCGCGCCGAGCGGCAGGCGAAAGCCCACCGGGCTGTCGCCGGGGATCAGGAAGAGTTGGCCGCGACGCGTCGTCCAATGCTCCGAGCGCCAGCGCGTCGCGGGCTGCGCCCTGGACTGCCAGCGCTGGATCGGCAGCACGTAGCCCGCCGGCGTCTCGAGCCCGCGCGAGAACACCTTGGCGATGCGCGCACGCGTCTCAGGGTCCTTCAGCTTGCTGTCTTCGGGGGTCACGTTGGCCGGCAGATCCGCCTCCTTGAGGATCCACTCGACCGGGTCCTCGTAGGTCGGACGCACGTAATCGGACCCGAGCCCGAGATTCTCGGCAAAGGCCGACATGAACCGGTCGGCCTGCGCCGCATCGGCGCCCTTGGCGGACTCCGTCGCGACCAGATCGGGACTCTTCCAGATCGGCAGCCCGTCGCGGCGCCAGTAGAGCGAGAAGGTCCAGCGCGGCAGGGTCTCGCCGGGATACCACTTGCCCTGCCCGTAATGCAGGAAGCCGCCCGGCGCGAAGCGTTCGCGCAGGCGCCGGATCAGCGTGTCGGCGCGGTCGCGCTTGGTCGGGCCCACGGCGGCGGTGTTCCACTCGGCGCTCTCGAAATCGTCGATGCTGACAAAGGTCGGCTCGCCGCCCATGGTGAGCCGCATGTCCTGGTCCGCAATACGAGCGTCGACCTTCTCGCCCAGCGCGTCGAGCGCCTGCCACGACTCCTCGGAGAACGGCTTGGTGATGCGCGGATGCTCGGCCACGCGGGTGACCTGCATGTCGAAATCAAAGCTCACATGCGGGCTGCCCACCGCCGAGAAGCCACCGGTGATCGGGGCGGCATTGCGGTAATGCGGCGTGGCGGCCAGCGGGATGTGGCTCTCGCCGGTCAAGAGGCCGGAGGTCGGGTCGAGCCCGATCCAGCCGGCGCCGGGCAGGAACACCTCGCACCACGCGTGCAGGTCGGTGAAATCGTGATCCGTCCCCGACGGCCCGTCGAGCGCCTGCAGGTCCGGCTTCAGCTGGATCAGGTAGCCCGAGCAGAACCGCGCCGCGAAGCCGAGATTGCGCAGGATCTGCACCAGCAGCCAAGAGCTGTCGCGGCACGACCCGCGCTTGTGCTGCAGCGTTTCCTCCGGGGTCTGCACGCCGGGTTCCATGCGCACGATGTAGTCGATATGCGACTGCAGCTTGGCGTTGATATCGACAAGGAAGTTGACCGTGTTGACCGGCTCGCGCGGGATGCTCTGCAGGTAGGCGGCAAGATGCGGGCCGACCTCGTCGGGGCGCGCGTAGATGCGCAGGTCGTTGCGGAACTCCTCCGGGTACTCGAAGGGCCAGGTCTGCGCCTCTTCATCGACGAAGAAGTCGAACGGGTTGTAGACCGTCATGTCGGCGACGAGATCGACCTCGATCCGGAACTCGATCACCGGCTCGGGGAACACGTAGCGCGCCAGCCAGTTGCCGTAGGGATCCTGCTGGTGGTTCACGAAATGCCCCTCGGGGCCGACCTTGAGCGAGTGCGAAATCACCCGTGTGCGCGAATGCGGCGCAGGTCGCAGCCGGATCAGCTGCGGCCCCAGCGTAACCGGACGATCGTATGTGTAATGCGTCAGGTGGTGAATGCTTGCCGTGATGGCCATGGGATCGGTCCGCCCGTGATGCTGCCCTGAAATCGGGTTCAGAAGAGCTTGGATACAGACCCTTGTAAAGTCTGACGCTTCCCGAGGCGCGACCGCAGCGACACGCTGCACAGATCCCGTGCGGGGGCCTCGCCCTTGATGGGTGTGTATCGGGTGCGCGCCGGAGCCGAGGGGTGTGTCGCACGTCCCGGGGGCGCTGCCCCCGTCGCAGCAAGCTGCGACTCCCCCGAGGTATTTTTGAACCAGAGAAGACCGGGGCGTGGCGCGGGGCGACGAGGTGATGCAATTTGTCAGAGTTGCTTGTGGACGCGGGTTCTCGACCCGAGGGCCGAGGGATCAGGTCCGTCTCAGTCTCTGACCTCCGGGCTGGGCCGCAAGCAGGAGCGGCGTGGTTTGAGGTGGTCCGACGCCCTTGACCGACCCTCTCGCAGCGCCTTTTGCCCAGCACGGCGGACCGGCCTCTGCCGCGCCCTGCCCTAGCGCCCGCGCGGCAGGGTGAAGAGAAGCGCGGCGCCGCCCGCGTCGGACTCCTCGACCCAGATGCGCCCGCCATGCTGCGAGACGACACGCTCGCAAAGCGCCAACCCAAGTCCGCTTCCGCCGAGCGCGGTGTCGGCATCCAGCCGGTGGAACAGCTCGAACACCCTGTCGCGCTGCTCCGGCGGAATGCCGACGCCGTTGTCGCTCACCCGGATACCGACCATCCCCGGCCCCGCATCGAACGCGTCGACACGCACCACAGGCCGACGCCCCGGATGGCGATATTTCAGCGCGTTGCTCAGCAGGTTCTGCGCCAACTGACCGATCAGCAGCGCTGCGCCGGACGCCTTCGGCAGAGACCCCAGCCTGATCTCGGCGCCGCTGCGCGCGATCTCGTCGCGCAGCCAGTCCGTGGCGTCGCTGAAGCAGGTCCCGAGATCCACGGGCGCGAACGCCACCTCGGCGCTTTCGATGCGGAACACCTCGACGACAGCACTGATCCGCGCGCGCAACTGCTCGGCGGCGCGGCTGGCAATGCCAAAGACCTCCCGCGTCTCGTCATCGACGGCGTCGCCAAGGGTGGCGTGCAGCATCGAGAGCCCCCCGGCAATGGTGTTCGCCGGCGCCATCAGGTCATGCGCGGCCAACAAGGCGAAATCCCGTATCTCGTCCAAGGCCGCCTCGCGCCGGCGCAGCTCGGTGATGTCGCTCAGCAGACCCATCATGCGCAATGGCAGGGCGCCGCGCCACGCCACCACCTGCCCGCGGCAGTGCCCCCAGATCGTCGCGCCATCCTTGCGCAGGTAGCGAAGCTCGAGGTCGAAGGGCTGGTTGCCGTGGCTTTCGACATGGGCACGAAATGCCTGCTGCAGGCGTGGCAGGTCGTCGGGGTGCACCCTCTGTCGCCACGCGGCAGCGCTGGTCCCGAGCTCCCCTTCGGCAAAACCGAGCATCTGTTCGAGACGCGCACTCATGAAGGCCGCATTGTCCTGAACGTGCCAGTCCCAGACGCCCGCCTGCCCGGCCTCGATCATGCGTTCGACATGCGCCGGCACAAGGCGCACAGAGCCATCGGCATCACCCGCCGAAAGGGCCGTCACAGCACCGGGGCGGCGCGCGGTGACCTCGGCAAGCTCCGTGACCACGCGCTCTTCGGCTGCAGACCCGGCAGGGACCAGTGCGAAACGGAGCTCCGCCGCGTCGGGGCCGGGGTGCACAACCGGGGTCTGCCCGGGCGGCGGGAAATAGATCCGGCCCGGCACGGCCCGCGTTCCCTCTGTGATCTCCTGCCAGAGCACCGGCGCCCGGGTCAGCTCGGCGAGCGACTTGCGTTCCTGCGAGGACGGCGTGGCAGTCAGGAGCAGCGACCGGTCGTGGTCTGCCGCCGAGTCGGCCAGTGCCGCAATGTCCGGATGGAGCTGAGAGAGGCCGCTGTTTCCGACCACGTGGAGCGCCCAATCCTGCCTTTCATATGCCGCAGCAGGCCTGGGCATATTGTCGCATAGAGATACAACTCTCACCATTCAAAATCCCCCGCCAACTCTGAATACTGGTTGGACTCAACCATGATTTCAAGCGTTCTCTGTCAATTCGACGACAAAAGCCCCAATAAATTCTAATAAAATTAGGTGCATATACGATATATAAATTCCATCTCAGGACTGCATCCAGGGCGGAGAGTTGACTTATATACGCGATTGCCGCAGCCTAGCTTTCTCGTAAACGTATCAATTCGCTACAAAGCAACTTACCACCTATCAGCACTCCGCCAATTTGTTAACGCGCGCATTCCGGCATCAATCAGAGCGCGAAGAAATCGGGAGACGACGACCGGCAATTTCAATCGCTTCGGGAGGCCAGCCATGTTGACGACCAGGAATTCGCCTTCGAGCGACACAAAGACACTGAAGAAGACCGTCCTGATCGTGGATGACGACGAATGGACACGATTTTCCGTCCAGAAACACCTCAGGGAAGAGCGTTTCGATGCCCGCGCGGTGCCTTCTCCCGAAGATGGGCTGGCGCTTTGCGCGAAAACACCGGGAGCCTTCGGGCTGATCCTTCTCGATCTTCGGTTTCCATATGGCGAATGCGGGCTGGATTACGCACAGGACTTCAAGAAATTGACCGACTCCGTGCCGTGCGGCGTGGTGGGGATCACCTCGCATATGGCGTTTCTCGAGCAGGCCGACTGGACCCGGTTCGGCATGGATGATCTGCTGCTGAAGCCGCTGCACAAATGGCTTCTGGTAAGCTACGCGCGGCGCTATTGCTGAGACGCCGGGCCGTCAGGCAAAGAGCCGGAAACTGCGCGCGGCGGCCTCGACCGGATCGATCACCGGACAGCTGAGCGCGGCGCGGGCGCGCCGGGTCAGCGCCGACATGCCGGCGCAGCCCAAGATCACGCAATCGGCCCCGTCCTCTGCCTCGGCGCGCTGCGCCTCCTCGACGATCCGGGAGAGCGCGGCGTCGGGATCATCCTCGAGCGCCAGCACCGGCACCCCGGACGCGCGCACCTTCGCGCAGCGTTCGGCCAGCCCGTAGCGCGCGATATTGCCCTCGATCACCGGCAGCGAGACCGGCAGCGTGGTGACCACGCTGAAGCGCCAGCTGCGCAGCGCCGCGAGATGAAACGCCGCCTGCCCGATGCCGATCACCGGGCAGCGCGCGCGGCGCGCCGCCTCGTCCAGTCCGGTGTCGTCGAAGCAACTGATCGTCACGCCCTCCGCGCCCCAGGCGTCGAGCTCGGCCACGATCTCGAGCAGTGGCGGGGTCGCCGCCTCGCCATCGGCGGCGCCCTGGATCGCCGGCGGGCCGCCGCGCGAGGTGCGCCCGGTGATGGGCAGCTCCGGAGCGGCGGCGCGGGCTGCAGAGACGATGGTCGCGGTCATCGCCTCGGTGCTGTTGGGATTGACGAAGACGATCGGCATGCCCCGCCCTCAGACCATGCCCTTGCCGGCATCCGAGCCCTGCCGCGCACGGCGGCGCCCCATCAGCCAGACGGTCAGCAGGAAGGCCCCTATGACGATCAGCGAGAAGGCGGTGGTCAGCGTGCCCAGCGCGAAGATCACCGGCGTGGTGACGTTGGTGGTCATGCCGAAGATCTCGAGCGGCAGGGTGTTGTAGCTGCCGGCGGTGAGCAGCGTGCGGGCGAACTCGTCGTAGCTGAGCGTGAAGCCGAAGAGCGCGACGCCGATCAGCGAGGGCGCGATGATCGGCAGCACCACGTGACGGATGGTCTGCCACGCGGTGGCGCCCTGGTCGCGCGCCGCCTCCTCGAAGGACTTGTCGAAGCGGTTGAACACGGCAAACATGATCAGCAGGCCGAAGGGCAGCGTCCAGGTGAGCTGCGCGCCAAAGCCCGAGCTCGCCCAGTGCACCTTGAGCCCGGCCTGGCCGAAGATCAGCCCGACGCCGAGCGAGACGAGGATCGACGGGATCACCAGCGAGGTGATGATCAGGTAGAACAGCAC
>Ga0114905_1000221_pt1 | contig 39802 bp, 28 predicted proteins | sample MalvireepMed_b05_FD_83499 | JGI IMG/M metagenome (GOLD analysis project Ga0114905, IMG submission 83499) | Marine viral communities from the Global Malaspina Expedition - Malaspina viral metaG DeepMed_b05 | ecosystem: Environmental > Aquatic > Marine > Oceanic | place: Mediterranean Sea...
ACCACCTGTAAGCTGCTGGCCTACAACGTTGCCGCCATAGATAGAATCTCCAGCCTCATTCCCAAGTCTCCTAGTAGTAAGATCATCGGTATAAGTGAAGTCCATGAAGAAAATGAGTCCCGACGGAAGGCTCATGGGTTGAACCGACACGAGGTCATTTGCGATAAGGCCACCGAAAACGCGGCGAACGATCGGGAACGCTACAGCAGCGAAGCCCTCAACATCGCCAGCCGACATTGCGGATGACTCTCTCAGTAATTGGGCCGCCTGATTCTCCAGCAGGCGGGCCATGTTGTTACGGGCAATATCGTTGCCGATTCCCTCTAGAAGTCCGGTGTTTGACCACTTATCAAGTAGTGCAGCACCCTCTTTCTGGACGTCACGATCAACAATGCCCTCAGTTAATTTATCTAAAACAGACATTTGTAAAATCCTCCAATATTATTTTTGTTTTAGTCCGGCTAATAGTTGCCAGCGTGTTACCGCCGGTTCTACTTTGCTCTCATATCTTGTTGCATTTCTGCTAGACATGATGTGCGTAGAAGATCTATCAACGGCTTCGCTCAGTGATTTTGGCTGTCTCTTCTCAGTGCTGCCCACTGCGCTCTGAAGTGTGTCAAAGATTACCTTTGCTTCTTCTACAGAATCCGCGTTTGAAATGGCTTCGACAATTTTATTTCTTTGCCGCTCATTCAAGGAGTCGCTAGTTAAAACGCGGTTGGTGTAAAGGAGTTTAGCATTCGTGGCATTAACCCCCTCTACATGTTCTTTTAATGCTGCTACTGCTGTAGCCAGCTTGGTGTTTTGTTGTGTCAAGTTTAAAACTTGCTCTTCTAACTGGGTCTTCGCTTCCATAAGCTCATCGACCTCTTTTGTTGCATCTTTAGAAAGCTCTGCCTCTTCCTTTACTTCAGTATCTTGCATACGAGCAAGAATTTTTTCGGCTGCCAACTTCTGGTCCGACTGCGGGCGTCCTGCCCATCCGGTAAGTGCATCATCAACATCAACAGTTAATTTCTCTTCTAAAGTGCTGATGATCTCGTCTAAGTATTCTTCAGACATATCAACTTCTTCTTCTAGATCATCCCCATCGTCGTCGTACTCATCTTCCTGGAGTTCTGCCATCTGCATCAGATTTTCTTGGAGATATTCGTCTTCAAGATCAATTTCGTCATCATCCAACATTTCATCGGCAACATCTTCAGAATCAAGCATCTCATCGGGAAGACCCCCTTCATCAGACATTTGTCTTGCTAGATCATCAAAATCCAATACTATGACTTGCTCTTCATCCGGACACGGACACAAATCCTCTCCGTCTGTAGCGGCAAGGGGTACATTATCAACAACAGAATCTTCTTCTGCTCCAAGGTCATCACCCATGGTTAAACCAGTATTCATGTCATCCAAATCCATATCATCATCTTGTTCTAACAGAGACTTCATGGCCTCTTTTACTTCAGTTGAGTATTTTTCTACAACAGTGGCTTCGGCATTTTTTAGCGCTACCTCCTTCAAAGCAGCGGCGTCAATAACCGCTTGTTCTAACATAGATGACATAGTAGACACTCCTAAAATATTTTAAGTCACAAATAAATAGTGCTTTTTTATCTAAAGTGACGTTTTTAATAGTTTTCTATTAATCACTGCCCGTTAGCTCACTAATACCAGAACCCGTTAGTTCATACATTTCGCCCGGATCAATAAGCGTCAATTCCGCTATTATTTGATAACTTGAGCTATTGGCGAAAGCACCGTTGGAAATATGGATTGTATCAGTTTTAATATCTAAAGTAATAGAATCATTAGTATTCGGCAACGTTATATAGTGATTTTGAGCTATCGCGCTGAGCTGGTTAACCGAGGAAGAGTGTACTTCGACACCACCCCCAAAATAAACATTGATAACTCCGTCTCCGAGGAGCGCATTGTCCTGGGAGCCCGTGTAATAGTTAGTATTAATAACTGTTATTGTTTTTGTAACTTTAGGAAATGTAATAGTTTCATAGGTACCCACGGCCTCAAGGCCTACCTTCCCAGAGCCTCGAATGCTGCCGTGCGTCAGCGGGAGGAAAATCCCTCCTGTAAGATACGGATGCCCACTTACCTGGAAGGATCCGACATTTTGAATTCCAGCCTTATACCGCTGGAACATCTTCTCATAAGCCATTTTTCGCTCCTATCATTAGTATTTAGTTCTTTCGTTTAGTTTCTGCTTTCCTAGCATTATCTTTTTTACGCTTCTTTGCAAGTCTTCGTTTTTTTGAAGGTTTTATGAAATACATTCTTTCTCTATATTCTTCGAGAACTCTAGACTTTTTAACCTTTTTCATAAATCTTTTGATCATTCTCGTTACATTACCCCTGACTTCATCTAAGGTAACTTCTACATGTATAGGGCGCCCCATTATTAACTCCTAGATTAGGTTCTTCCACTTGTTCCCAGCGAGACCTAGAATACCATCAATATCTACTCCTTTATCCCCAGGGTTTACACCAGATAGTGAACCTTGGCCAGATGTTTCCGGGGCGGCGGGTTTAGTGCCAGCAAAAATATCGACTCCAAACTGTTGCGTCGCTGATTCATTCAATCTCTTGATTCTTTCCTGCCTCTGTCTTTCATATTCCTCTTCCATCTGGTTTTGTTTTATATCGCTATCGGATATGGGTTGTGACTTAGCTTCTACAACAATATTAGTGGAGATTCCTTGGACGACTTCCTTGATTATTCCGGATAATATACCATCTTCAAAAATACACTCTTTAATACATTCTTTGATTATCGGCTTAAGTACTTTTTTTAACTCGTTTTTCTTCATTATAGTATATCTCTTAAAATATCATCTAAAGTTTCATTGATTTTATCTTGCTTTGACATTTCTTTATTCTCATTAATATAGACGCCAAGCTCTTCTGTTTTCTTATCGCTCATAGTCGGATTTAAATAAGCACCGGGGGTAGAAGGCTCAGAAACAATATCAAAACAGATAAGCTGAAAATCATCCTCCACCATCGTTACTCCATTGGATTCACTTACGGAGCCGAGGCCTCTCGAAGAGATGCCTAGCTTCACGCCAGAATTCAGCAATGCTTTTAATACATTGCCAGATGGAGTATCGAGAACTTCAATCTTTCCCATAACGCTATCGCCATCCCACCACATCTTATTTACCAAATGTGAAGCATTCTTCAAATTGATGACACTATCGTCAGGGTGATCAAGCTCCCCTAATGCTCGTTTCTCATGAATGGATTTTTGATAAGCATCTACTTCTCTTTGCAGAGTTTGCTTGTTGTAGATCCTTCCGTTACCATTCTTTGTGCCTGCCTTCTGGCAAACGCCAACAAGATAGACTGAGCCATTGCTCATGTTTTTTACTTCCGACTCGGTTAACGTATCTATTGCACAGATACCATCGGGGCATAATTGAAAATATTCTTGTAAAAGTTGTTTAGCCACAGTCATGAACCCTTACAACAACGTCTCACGTCGGGTATATTTCTCTTTCTCATGATTAACCTCTAAGTTTACTCTCGGATTTTATTCCATAGTCTCCAAAGACCATGTTTAAAATATATGATGTTCCAGAACTTAAGCATCCAAGCAGGAACGGATTTACCAAATTGTATTCAAAGTTAAATAGTTCCGTGTACTTGTTAATACCGAAAAGAAAAACACCCACCCAGAAGCCCATGCACATTGGACACTTGAACAATTCTCCCAACTTTCCATGCATCGGTCTTATTAAATTAAAAAGACTTCCATAAACAAGGATCTGCGTCATCCCATAGGCACAAAGAATAAAAACTAAAATTTCCACGATGCCTCCGGCTAGTAAGTATAACTAGTATATAGTCCATGAGGACGTAATTCAGGTCGTAAGGAACCCTTCTTGGCGGTGTGTCTCCTAGGATCGAACTCGCTAGATTCTTCCTCCGAGGGATTTGTCATCCTCTCTTCGTATTCTTCTTCTACGTGATCTTCAAATTCAAGGTATGGTCTTTCTTCATCTATAAAGTTAGCAATAGTGAACAATGCAAGTTGCACAGCGTTGTATTTATCGGTTTCAGGCATAGTTCCCTCCAACGAAGAATATATATTTCCTCCTTGAACACTATCCCTTTCCACGATACCCTTATCTACGAGAAATCTAAACAAACGATCAGCAGAATGATAAGATTCATCAGTGTAAGCCTCTTTCGAAAAAGAAACAATTTTATTTTTCTCACTCATGACCACTATATCGATGTCCCTATGATCGAAAATGATGAGATCACCACCTAAAGTTTTTCTTATTTTTAGTTTCCTGGTGGCTACTACTGGCTTCTTTTTTTCCGGCAGCCCCATATCAGGGGAAGTAAGAAGCCCAGGTTCTCTATTTATAGTAATATTAATCGCCATTTATTTGTAGCTCTCTTACTAATTTTTGAACTTTAAGAATTTTTTCAATAGACTTTTCATCAATTTGCTTTTGTTTAAATGATTCAACAAGTTCAAAAACCTTTTCTGTTTTTTGTAACATATCGGGGCTTATTTCGATTTCATTTAATTTTTTAGCTTGTAAAATTTGTTCCTTTAATCTTCCAAGTTCCTCATTAAGAAAGATCTTGAAGTCAACTCCGTTGTCAACAAAAGAAGTAATGTAATTACTTAAAAGCGCTCTTTGTTCCTCAAAGAGTTTCCCGGAGTATTCCGAATTGAACTTCTTAACAAAATTTTTGAAGACAAAGGTATCAGATGGAAGCTTACAAGTTATGTTTTTCGCGTTGTGGACAATACTCTCCACTAAAGTGCTTTCAAGCATAACTCTACTTTTTGGAGGCATCTGCTGGTTAAAGATCTGGTAGACCGTTGCCAAACTTTTATAATTTGGCACGAAATTCGAAAACACTTCCTTCGATAAAATCTTGTTAATTTTATTAATTAAATGGCTCTGCTCTTCAAAAATCTGTTGTTTATCAAGTTTATCATACTGTCTTTTAGTTTCTTGTAATACTTTATCGGCAGAACCATTTGATTCAAACATGTTTTCTTCTACCACTGCCTGATACAGTCTTAACTCCTGCCCCAGAATAGAGTCATTTTTAAAATGTTCTTTTATAATCCCAGCAATTTGTCTTTTCTTGGTATCATTTTTCTTTATCACACTTTTAGTCAGTTCTTTTACGAGTGCTTCGAAAATAAATGCCGTGTTTCTTTTTTTATTATGCTTCAATTTCATAATACTTCTGGTTCCTTCTTGGACGCGAGTCTATCTAAAAGGTGTTTAAGCTCCACAGTGGTTGCAAGAATTTTATCTTCTTCTTTCCTATAAGTAGATTCTAAACCTTCCGAAAGCCTAGCGACGCCTAATATCTCTCTATGTCCCTTGTTGAGGTTTGTGTCGCTAGCTCTAGCCAATCTGTGGCCTACCGAAGCCTTCCAAGAATTTGCGCGACCACCCATACTTCTCTGGTTAATCCCCGGCTCGTATACTTTGCCCTTAGATGCTAGGGTAGGTCTGCCGCGATGATGCGTGTCTCTTTTGGCTGGGGCTTCCGGGCTGGGTGGTTCTGCCAGGAGTGTTTGTTCTTCCCCTTCGAGATCTTCGTCTCCTCCTTCGAGATCTTCAAGCCCTTCGAGATCTTCGCCTCCCATACCGCCAAAGGCGCCACCTAATTCTCCGCCTTCGCCGCCGAGGCCTTCCAAGCCTCCACCCTGCTCGGCAACCTCTTGTGCAGCTACCTCTAGGGACGCATCAAACTTCTTATCAAAGAACATTTCTCGTTGCATTCTAATAAATTCTTCTTCCGATAGACCAAAGAGATGTTCTCCTATCCACCTTTTACTGAAGTACCCGTCCGTGGCTCCGTTGGCAACATCAAATTTAGTGCGCCATTGTTCGAGTTCCTGTAGCTCCGCTATTTTAGATGGATTGTTCAATTGAAGTTCAAAAGAAATCAAATCCACACCCCTGTACCCAAGGGTATACAAATGAATGATTCCTATTTTTTCTAACTCAGACACTACTGATCTCTGCAGTCTCTGGATCGTTCTAGCAAAGCGAACATCCTTTTGCGCTAAGGTAGTCTTATCCTCTGAGGCTCCATTCTCCGAATTCGAGAGATAAGAAGCAGGAATCTTTAAAGCAGAAAACAACTTATCTCTAAGATATTTAACATCATCGATATCGCCAGTGTAGGTACCTCCCGGAAGAGTTTCAATTTTTGAAGAAGTGTCACCGCGAACCGGAATGAAATAGTCTTCCTCTGTACTAAGAGGGTTGTATCGAAGATCGACTCTCCCGCTGGTTGAGTCCACCATTTGGTTTCTCTTCATTTGAGTCATAACTTTTTGCATATATTGCTCAATATCTTGTGGAGCTATGCTGCCTACGTCTATATAGAAGACCCTTCGCTCGGGAGATCTAACAATTCTATATGCCATCATGGCGTCTTCCAGGAGAGTCAGTTGCCTCCAGATCCTTCTAGCAGGGTCCAAAACACTTGTGCCATAAGGTGTAAATTTATCGTTTCCAAGGATTCTGAAATGTGAAATTTGCCAATTTTCGAACGTCATCCCTCCGGAATTCCATTGATATTGGAGGTAATTTGGATTAGTCTTGTCCTCCCCTTCGAGTCTTTCTATTTCTCCTACCGGCAATGCGATGGTATTCTTAATACCGGATTTTTCATCTAGATCAAGATATAAGAAAAAATCTCCGTACTTGCACATTGTTCGACACCATCCAAAGAGACTAAATTCTATGTTCAAAACATCGTTGTACAGGGTGCTGAGAACTCCCTTAATTTCTTCATTATGGGTTTTGATCCTAAGCATAGGATGAAATGTATTTGAAGTCGTCATTTCATCCGCATATATATCAAGCGCAGAGGCAATCTCAGGCGTATACTCCATCTGATCGAAATCGATATATCGATCTAAGCGAGTTTGTGTCGCCATGAATTCTAGTTGGAGGGCTTCATACGGGTTATAATTAGACTTTTTAAATTGTTGCCCGGATGCAGAAGTAAACTTATATTTATCAAGGTGTCTTCTTTTGTTCTTCCTCGGAGCTTCGCGGCGCCGGTCTACAATCGGACCAGATAAAAGTCTAGTTAGCCTCTTAAAAAGCTCACTCGTCGCGTTTCTGGGATTGTTCTTTTTGATATGCTTGTTGTTCATTTATTATCCCTTTAAAATCCAGCCAAATTCTTGGTTCTGCTGTTTGGCATCCTCATCTTTAATCGGCCTATAACCTGTCATACCAGGAATCGTCGTATTCATCTTTGTATCGGTTCTTGACATTGAACTTAAAAATGCCTTTTGGTAATCGCTCTCTCTCACATTTGTAACAAAAACAGAATCTCTAATCCAACACCCTATTGCACAGGCTATGATTAAATCATCATTGAATCCTTTCATCGCCTGCGCTCTTCCATTTTGCCAAACAAATGTTTTCATTTCATTATACAACCTACTGGAGTTTATTTTAATTAGTTTATTCCTTATGAATTCCTCGAACTTAGCTATAACAAGAGGCCTCGTCACTCTAGACATCGTAAATCCACCAATAGTGTTTTTTGAGGACTCCGCTATAGAGGCATCTACATATTCGTGACTCGTTTTGCGAGCATAATAAAGATTCGGATATTGCATCTCTTCAAGCTTTGTTATAACCGTCCAACCAACAGAGTTGTTCTCTACTACTAGAAGGCAGTTTCCGTATTCTTTTCCAATGTTAAACAGAACATTCGCAAAAATATCGGGTGCCGACTTGCCCCTATACTCAGCAACCAGTTCCATCGTTTCCGTGTTAAATATATGAAAAGTGGAATAGTCTTTACCGTCACCTCTAGCCACGTCTGCTGCAATCATATATGTTTCTTGTGGTTGGTACTCTTCCCATATCCAAATATTCCTGTCAAAGCCGGTCCTGTACTTTGGTTCAGAAACAGCACCGCTAATTAATTGTAAATCTTCCGGATTAAATACAGTTTCTCCGGACATATTAAAGTTGCACAACAATTCTTGTGCAATTTGTCTTGCGGACATGTTTTTTGTTTCTTCTTCAAACCAATTTTGATCCCGGTCGGGATGTACGTCCCAGGACAAAGTTGTCGGATGAAACTTATTTGTTTTTTCAGCAGCCCCCATAAATGCTTGATGAAACCAGTTGCCTACACCATTTGGAGTAGACAGTGCAATACACCGACCGCCAGTTGAAAGCGTAGGGTACAAGCCCGTCCATAACTCTTCTAGCCCTTCTACATGAGCAGCCTCATCAATAACCAGAAGAGAGAGAGCTTCAGAACGACCAGCATCCCCGCTTGTGGAAGAGGCCTTAATTTGCGATCCATTCGATAATTCAAAGGATGTTCGGTTATCAACGGAGATATCAGTGATCATGATCCATGACGGCAGGTTCCTAATCATGTGCTTTACTTTTTTAACTAAATTCGCTGCTGTCCCAAACTTGGTTGCAATAACAAGGATATTTTTGTCCTTGTGGAACATCATCAACCATGCAATGTATGCCGCCGTAATGGTTGAAATCCCCAATTGGCGTGCTTTTAAAATTACATTAAATCGATAATCATTAAAATCCCTGAGTAGATCTTCCTGGTAGTCGAACACCTTAAAGGGGATAAGCCCCTTCATAGGATGGGAAATCTTCGCATAATTATTAATAAAATAAGCCGGATCTTTACCGGCTTTTATAATTTCAGCAACTACTTCCTTCCTTGTTAGTTCGTGTGACATGGTGGACTCTCAGTTTGTAACGTTTTTAGCGTCTCTTGAGCCCAACCCACCTTGATCTAAAAAGTCTTTGAAGTTCTTTTGAACAGTGTCTTCGCTTGGCTGTAATTTGTCCTCGACTCCTTCGAGGCCCCCAATCTTAAACGTCTTTGTAGCGTTAACGAAAACTCTAACCTTCGAAGTGCTCTGCACAATCGCGTTGACGTCCCCTTCCGGAGTTAAGGAAAGAGCGTTGCCAGTTATTTTTTTGTATTCTTTCTTAAGCCAGCTTGCAATATCTGCAATTGTTTGTTCAAGTTCGTCTTCGAACTTTGTGTTATGAACATCGCGAAGCTTAATTTCCGCCTGGTAGTTAATGTCCATGTAATTACAGCTAACCTTGACTTTGAATCCATCCATGTTCCTAGAGCTTAATACAGGATGGCCCTCTTCTCTCTTTAGACCTATCTTAATCGGATCTCCATTACTATCAAAAGCTCCATCATAAGCATTAGCTGCTGCCTGTGCGATTCCTCTAATCACGTCTAGTGTTTCCTGTGACATTTATTATTCTCCTTGAATTTTTTCGGGACGCCAGCCTGTTTCCCATCTTTCTTCTCTTTCTTCTACGTACTGAATAAAACAACCATGGCAGCAATCATATTTTGCCATATAAACGTCGTCTTTTATTTTAAATGAGTATTTCTCACAGACTGGACAATTTCTTTGTGCATCTCTAATAAGTAGTTTTTTGGAAACAAAAAAGCCGTCAACCTCAACCTTATCTTTCTTTTCTTGTATTTTGTTTTCTCTATGTGTAAAAGCTTTAAGTTGTTGTAAATACTCTTTCTCTTTCTCTTGTCCCCAGTCCGATCTCGGATTTTTGATTGCACTCTCACCATATTTTGTCTTTATGGCTTTTTCTAACCTAACAATATAATCTAGATCATCGCTCATTTTTGTATCTCTACGGCTGCATAGAAAATTACTATAGACGTGATAATTCCTATAACTACGCCTCCTCCAAACCACCAGTTAGCGTTATCGTTAGGATTTTTTAAAGCAAGCTCTTGTAGCCTTTTTATCTCCGAGTCTTTAATCGTAACAAGCGAGCTATGCTGCGTCCTAAGTACGTCAAGCGTAGCTTGAACATTTGCCATTTCCAAAGCATGCTTTGCTTCCATTTTTTCAAGTTCAAAATTAATTTTAAGATTACATTCAAGTTGTTTGTGTTCCTCTTCTGCTATCAGTCTAGCAGCGAACGTCTCATCGAATAGTACGCCAGTAAATGGGGCGACCTGTCCTTCGCTCAGGCTGGCTACTCGGCCTTGATTCGACTTCGCTATATTTGGCAGTAGTATTATAATGGTACATAAGAATAAAGAAATTATTTTTGTTATTATTTCATGGTACATAGGTCACTCCAAACTTTTCACTTATCTCTTTGGCTAGTCCATCAGTGTCATTATGATACTTTTCAACTATTTTTTTAAGAGCTTTCTTTTTCGATTCGGAAAGTTCCTTTTCTTCTTCAGCATATTTATTCTCTAAATCCGATAACACCTTTTGATAATGTGCAAGAGCTTCGTCTCTTTTTTTGATTTCATCGTCATGGCTTTTTTCTATCACCGATAATTGTTTCTCATAGCTTTCAATTGTTGTTTCTAATATCTTTACAGCAGCATCGCTGTTTTTTCTAAAAACAAAAAACATTATAAGAGTGTAGGCCAATACTGCCGGGATATACCAATAGGTTTTTGTCCACAACCATGCTTTTCGTATACAAAGCTTGAAAGCCATCCATGTCATTTTCCGTGTCTCCATACCGTCGCAAGGTCCACCGCCGCCTGTGACCCTATATAAACTAATGACACAGCCACCCAGTCCTCCGACGTGACACTGCCAATAACGGCGAGGGCAGTTGCGGTTCCCCATACCATCAGTTTTCTACTAGTAAACTTTCCCAACAAACGATCTAAAAATTCTTTTGCTTGCTCACTCATTTAATCATCTCCTCCCTATAATTAGTTAATACTTCCGCTTGGTAACTCTTTGCCCATCTTTAAAACCTTAAGATTTTTATCTAAAATCGCCCATCCAATGGCTTCTCTCGCTTTTGTTCTATCGATTATATCGATAGATACTTCTCTTAAATCCTTCGCAGGGCCAGAAGTTCCCCAATTTCCTATATGGAATATTCTTCCATCTTGTTGTCTACATAGACACATCACATGGCTTACTATCTCACCATGTTCAGAAAGCCACGAAAAAATAAAAAGACGTGGATAGAAGTTTCTATCTATTGCATGCGCAGCCCAAATAGCGAATTCATCGCAGTCTAGTGGTAAGTCAGGTTGACCGCCTCTAATCCGTATTCGAGAACCGTGTTTATAAACATTCTCTCGGCTTACGTTGACAATGTGCTGGACGTAATTCGGGGTGCCACACATATCAAAAAGTTCTCGCAGGCCGTCCGGTTTCCATTCTAACATGTCCAAAGCACCTTGAACTTCCGTCAACGAGAGATCTTGGTCTACTTCAACCCCCTTGTATTTAGAAAGCCACGCAACTCTATAGATTTTGCTCCACACAACCCAATGATAAATTGCAAGTTTATATAATAATTTCGCAAATCTTTTTTTTATTTGATGCCAAAAAGCAGTAAAAAATTTCATTTATTTCTCCTAGAAATTTGCATGAGCGTATCCATGTGAGTCTTTCTCAATAATGATCTGTTTATCAACCACATCCTTTAGTGTATCGAGATGTGAGATTAAAAGAACTGTCTTAAACTCCGTCTTTATCATTTCAAGTAACCTAACAAATCCTTCCATATGTTCCTCGTCTAGTGACGTCGCGGGCTCGTCGAGAATAAATACATCCCCAACCGGTAAAGTGCTAATTTTAATCAATGCCAATCGAATAGCCATTGAAGCGATCGTCTTCTCTGCTCCCGAGCCCATCTCAATCGGACGAGGTTCAAACTTTGGATGTTTAATCATAATATCAAGTTTTCTACCATCCTCTTCGAAGAAGACTTCAAAATTAACAATATTAGCTAAAATTTTTGAAACCTCTTCGTTAATGATGGGCAACCTCTTTTTAATAATATCGTAAGAAATGCCGTTGCTGTGCATGCATTTCAAATAAAGCTCGTAGCAAGTATATTCTTTTTGAAGATTTTCTAGGTTCTGTTGTCTTTCCTCTAGTGATTTAACCTCTTGTTCGAGGGATCCCTTGGCTTTGAATAGAACAAGAAGATCTTCCTGCGCCGTCGTATAATCCCTTTCAAGACCATATATGTCGTTCTCTAAAGAAACCTTCTTCTTTAGAGTTTTTTCTAAATGTTTTATAGACTCTTCATTCTCCTCATATTGCTTCCTGCTTTCTTGCAACTCGTTATGGCTGTGCATAAGCTGTAGTAGCTCGGACTTATTTTTTTCTACGTCAACCTTACTAATGTTAACCCTATCGGTGACATTCCTCCTCTTATTAACTAAATCATCGTATTGCTTGAGGTAGGATTTAACTGCATCGGGTTCTAATTCCTCGACTTCTTCATCCACCTTGTTCTTAGAAATGGAGAGGCCCGATATATCTACCGTAACAATTCCTAAATCATCTTTTGCTTTATAAGCATCTTTAATGAATTTGCAATGAGAATATTCAGAACCGCAGGGAACTTCGGAAAGAAGCCTTACCTTACTTTCCGCCACGCCCTGTTTCTGCTCCAACAACTCTATCTCTTTTTCAAGAGATGAAAGCTCCTTAAACTTTTTATCTATATTCTCAAGCTTTTCTTCATAGGTAGTAATATCAATCTTCGATAAATGCTTTTCCATTTTTACTAAGATTTTTTCGTCGGCAACAATGCTTTCATCTAGTCCCAGATTTCTATTTTTTAAAGCATCAATTTGATTTTCTACTTTCTTAAAATCATCGTTGATTTTTTTAATGTTAAGTATTTCTTGAGGAGAGGCGTTCAATTTTTTATTGGTTTCGTCGAGGGCTTCCTTTAAATTGCCTATACGCTCTTTCAATGCTTCTATTTGTCCCTTCTTTCTGTCTGCTTCTATCTCACTATAAGTCAAATTAGACCTAGATTCTGTTATTTCGTTAACAAAGTCATGATCCTTAAGTTTGTTCAAGGCGCCCTTCGTATCCGCAGAATCCTCCTTAGCCAATTTGAACTTTTGATCGAAGATATCTAGATCTAAAAACTTGGCTAAAATCTCTTTTCTCTTAGTCGAGCCTTCACCAATAAAGGATAGAGATCCTAGCTGCGACGACAGGGAGGTAAGCAGGAAATCATCGATATTACCAAAAACGCGTCTAATATTTTTATCTGTCTCATTTCTATCGATTCCACTCATCTCCGTAATTTCACGGGTTGTCTTATTCTTACGCGCAAAGCTAACATCTGTTTTTGCCTCAACAGTTTCCTTTCCCTTCAAGTTCTTTTTATATTTATCAGAATCCCTCGTAATTGTATACGTGTCTTTCCCGATATCTATCTCAATTTTACCATAACAAGATTCTTCATTTTGGTTAATGATATTGAGATTCTTCCTGTTGTTTTTCGAGGTGGTGTTGAACATGGTATAAAGGAGGCCATCCACAATACTAGATTTGCCAGAATAGTTTTTTCCAAAAATTCCCACTAGGCCTCGGAGTCTAGAAAAATTAATCTCATTCTTTGTACCGTAATTAAACAGGTTATCCCATTTGAACTTCTTCAACTTCCACTTTACGTTCCGCACAACCTCCTCAGTTTGTTCAGCCGCAACATTATATTTTTTATTTAAAGAAAATATTTCACTCAAAGTTTCCGGTTCCATCTGGTAGTCCTTCAAGAACTCCTCTATGATTTCCTCTTGTACAGATATGTCGCGCAGATCCTCATGCACAATATTGCCCGTAACTTCTTCTGCCGACGGGTCCATGTCCCCGCGATTAACAAATACTACCGATTCCGGTTTGAACCGGGTCTTACAAACGTCAATCGCTCGTCGCATTCTTTCTAGCGTGAGGCTGTAATTGGCAATCAGCCTAATCCGGGCCTCTTGAGGTATATCCAAATTATTAGGTATTTTTCCTTTACTATCCAATTCAATCGTAATAAACGGCTTCGGGTTTTTAAAGCTATAATGTTTGACTTTAAAATCCTCTTTATTGTCAATATCCCAAATCAAAAATCCTTTATCATTAGATTCGGAAAAATTTTGCTGCACCGTAGAGCCGCAGTAACGGACGCGGCCATTGTTGTCGATTACCTGATTTGATCGGTGGATATCACCAAGGAGTGCATAATCGAAGTCTTCGAAGATGTCTATAGGATGATCGCCATGGTCAAGCATAAAATCAACATCCGTCATCGAACCTTTAATACATCCATGATATAGAGCTATGTTCACCCTATCTAGGTCACTAGGTTCGTTCCAATTATCTTCATCAAAAATCGATAAGGCATTTAATGCAAACCTATCATTAAGTAAAACCTCTTGTGAATCCTTTAAAAGATGTAGGTTAGGATGATCTAGGGATTTTACAATGGGGCTGATCGAGTCTAGCCTGCTACTATTTTTAAGATTGCCATCATGGTTACCTAATATAATATACGTAGGTGCGATGTCCGCAAGATTTCTAAAGAAGTCCGAACACATTTGAACGAACTCCGGAGAGATTTGTGTTTTTGTATGTGCTATATCCCCGCAATGAATAATCACATCGGGCTTTAGCTTACGAAGTTTCTTGTAGACCTGGCCGAAAACCCCCCTGTACTCTTTATGGTACTTAAGGTTGCGAATGTGGGTATCCCCAAAATGAGCGAATCTCATGTAGCCTCCATAATTGTGCTAGCTAGAGAATACAGCACCAAACGAAGGATGTCAAGCTAAAGACTAGAGAGATCGCCTTGATCTTCAGACTGTTTCTGCCTATAAACAGACACTGCCGTCTTCTCACTAGAAACCCTCGCAAGCATTCTAAGCCAAGATTTATCCCCCAAAGGAATGTCCGGGTCTGCTAACAGCGCGTCAAATTCAGATACTCCAGGGAATGTTCCCGCTTTATCCGTGTCAAAGGATGCCGCAGAAGCGGGGGCAGGAAATGTTCCTCTTTTATCAAAATCATTATTCTCCTGCATGGCTTGTACCTCTTCTTTGATTATTTGTTTTAATCTTGACTTTACAATTTTCATTGTTTTATTCCTCTCGATTTTTGCAACGCTGCGCGGCGCATATTCATAAATTGTAGTTCACCCTGCTCTTGATGTCCTAAAACTCTCTGGAGTAAGTCTGCTGCTGTTCCAGCGTCTTTTAAAGCTCTGCTAGTAGCGGGGCTCGATTCTCCCGCCAGCATCTTTTCTATGTTGCCAAGAAGATACAAGACGTCATTAAGATGCTCAATCTCTTCCGGCATCGCCGTCCCGGCGTATACCCCTTCATTGACCTCTTCTTCGCCCTCTTCTTTTGCGAAGATTGGACTATCTGTCAGTGGGCGCGGTGCTTTAAAGGCAAATCCTATTTTACTTCCAAATATCACTTCTTTTATCTCCTCTTTAATGATCTGATTAAGTTTTGATTTTGTAATCTTCATTGAGAAAACTCCTAGATACTTTGGATTCTTCTCAATAAATAGTTGGAAGAGTTTATAAACGTAGCGTTTTTCTTGCGTTTTTCGAACTCCTCCTTTGGCATTTCCCCGATGTCATTATACGGAGCCACGTCCAATTTCCTAACCTCTATTCCATATTCAAGCAAATCCTTGATTAATCTCATGGCCTTCTTCTCCGCGTCCGGGTCGAGCGCCACCAGAACTGGTGTGTCGTTCTCTACAATTTTAGTGAAGAGACGAGATTCCTGTCTGAGCGTTGACCCCAGGATGGGAACAGAATTCTTTCCTGCTTTTATTGCATCGAAGGCGCCTTCAACAATTATAAGCTCCTCATCCCATTCAAGATAAAGCTCATTAAAAATGATATCTTTACTTACAGGTGGGTTCTTATATTTCATATAATCATTCGTGTACGTCCTGGCAATAAAATAATTACAATACCCCTCTGCATCAAACGAGGGCAGAATAATCCGATTCTTATATTCGCCTTCTTGGCAATAGCCAATCTTCCAATGTAGAATTTGCTTTCGTCCTATACCGCGAACATTTAAATAGGAACGCGCGGGTGTAGACGAATAGGTTTTAGAAGAGGTCAACGTTGCGAACTCTTCCGGCAAGTTGATGCGTTGCCGTATCTCCTGAACCTCCGGTTCTCCGAAAAGGTCCTTGGAAAAATCGCTCACGTCTACAGTGTCCTCGAACGATTTCCATTCATTCTTTTGTGGGAAAGTCCCGTACCTTCTTACAATCCTATATAAGCTCAGACCAGACCAGTCACATATCCAGCACTTGAACGCGTTTTTATTAATGTTGACAGAAAGCTTTCGCTTATGGTGGTCGCAAGAAGGACAACTGAACAAATACTCGGAGCCGGATCGGTAGAACGAACCAAGAATGTCGGCTAGTATTTTTAGCTTTTTTCTCTCTGACATGAAGTGTACCCAGCCTTGGCGATTATCAAGGCGTCCGCGCGATCAAATGCCTCCGGCCTTGGATTGCCGTGACGGGTATACTCTACTGGGAACTTAGGTTCGTTGTCAAGGAGAAACCTCATCACACAATCCTTACCTTTTTGTCCTCTAGGTACCTTGATTCCACATTCTTTTCGAGCAGAGGTGACGCCTACATACTCCGGTGTTACCTCAAATACCCGGTAAATAAGCCAGGAAACCATCCCATTAAACTTGGCTAGCTTCGTGATTGTTCCCGCAGACGACATCCCCGAGCTTAGATACATTAAAGATTGTTCGATAAAAATCTTTTTTATTTTTCTCTCTTCAAGCTCTATCTTCAATTCCGTAGCAAACTTATGGATAAGCTTCGCTTTCTCGAATAGATCTTTTGGTTTTTTTGTGTTCCAAGAGATTGTGGTGAAATACGATCCATCATCATTAAGCAGAGCTACCCCTGTAACACTAGTCGATATGTCTAGGCCCAAAATCATCTAACGAGTGTAACACGGTTAAATGTCCAGCTTAAGCCTGAACGTGAGGTCATCCTTCTCGCGCTTTCGTATTGGAGTCGCCAATTTAGCGACTCCAATGAGGTTATCAAAGTCATCATAGACCCCAATCTTAGAAATATATGTTGTACTCTCATAAGAAGCAGAATAATTTGAGAAAGAGCTACTATTAATCGCTACCGACTCTATATTTGGATTTTGTATAAAAGCAACGCTACCGGTAGTGACTCCCGATCCGCTATTAAAACTCCCCGATGTGAAATTGTATTTGGCAAATGTCGGATTATTTGAATGGTTCAGTTCCCCTCTAGGCGCTAGAGCGTGCATGGTCATTGTGGAAACGTAATTGACCCCTTCAAACTCCATATGGTAGCTCGCAGTCCCTACAGAAGACCCGGTTGCTCCAAGCAGTGCAAAATACTTCCACGCTGGTGCTCTATCATCCGCATCGGGACCGAGAAAGGAGCTAGTAACAGAACCGTTAGAAGGGTCCCAGCTACCAGTTAAAGTAATAAATCCTTCGTTATATAGTACAACGCCAGCAACACTACCAGAACCACCACTTCCGTAAGGACCAACTTGAACAAGTTCTCCATTTTGTTTTTCATCTTTTAGCTCTCCAAGTAAAGTACCAGTGATATAAAATTTTAAGCTAACGCTTCCTTTGTTGATAGATGATCCATAAAAAATAGAAGGTATGTTTATAAAACACATAGCCTGTTTATCTTTTTCCCACCCTGTTCCTCCACCATTGCTGCTGGAGAACTGGTAATGTTGGCTAAGGACAGTATAATTGTTAAATGTATTTCTTAGTGCTTCTACATATCTCGTTGTGCTTGATGCGGCTAGCTGCTTGTATCCGCGCGTTTCATAACCAGACTCGGCACTGCCAGTCGGAGATATAGCGTTGATGTCTGCCACAGCAAAGCCATCGCTTGCAGAAACAAAATCAATTGAAATGCTCGCGCTCAGGGGATATTGTGTTGAGAAAATAGTGCCATAATCGGATTCGTTAAAGGAGCTAGTCGTAACTGTTTTGAAAGATTCTAACTCTCCAGTCTTGATTAAAGACGCGGTTACCGTGCTGAGAAACGGCCTGTCGACATTTATTTCATATAAGCTGATAGAGCCGCTGCTAAGGTCCGCAGAGTTGCCAAGGTGGAGTATAATCCCACCGCTTCCGGTCGACAACCCGCCATAATCTTCCGCACCCGGATATAACTTTCCCTTAAACCTTTGTTCATTGTTTAAGAAAATATTACTGCCAGTTATCCAAAACTCATTTTTAGGAAAAGTTTTTAGCCTTGAATAAAACAGATCATCTTTGCCGAACCTATAATAAGACACATTTAAATCCTTTTAATATAAATAGTATTTGTGTCTAGTTTAGTAATCTAAGCGAACTTTTAGAGTTATCTCATTGTTCGGAGTCTTTTTTAAAGGCTCGGATAGCTTAGCAACAGCCAGCAATTCACTGTCAGCAGAGTACATCCCCACTGTGGTTGTATAACTAACAGGAACGTCTAAATTGTTCTCTTTGACAAATACCTTACTTGCGCTTAGATAGGTGGGATTGGAACTGTAGTTGAACTCATTGTGATTCGCCCTACAGAAATAGATTGTAGAGTTTAGTTCCGTAGTGTTGTTGAATGATATATTGTGCGTTCTGTGGCGAATCTGATCGGCCACCTGGCGTATTGTGGACCCAGTAAAAGACGATGTTGCACTAATCAATATAGAGTTACCCAGGTCTGAGTTTATTGGAGCCGTGTCCATCATCAAAGCATTATATAATGTAGGATTCTCAGCAGAAGCTGTTAAATTATCAAAAACAGACGAGGTGAGCACTGCAATGCCCGCTTGATAGTAAATTAGCCCATATGGTGTTGTACTATACTGTTTATAAAGTATGCCATACTCGCCTGCGGGTGAATTAATTCTATAATCTGTGCTGCCGCTTGCATCTACCAATGTAAGTAAGTTGTCCGCGCTTAGAGAACCAGTTACAAGATGACCGCCAGTCAAAAATGCTAAACTAGTTTCACCTTTTTTGATTTCATCTTTTGTAAGAAGTCTAGAAAAATTCAAGAAAATACAGCTTGTGAGCTTCGTCCCTCCGCTGGTGATGTCGCCGTCTTCGTCGAATAGTTGAATTGCCCCGGTCACATCATTGCCCATAAGGACTTGCGCCATCTGGCTGTAGATATTCCGTTTCTTTTCGTGCTGCGTGTTCGTTGATGCCGCGATTGCGGACCCGGACGAGTATCCAATTGTGATATCAAAAATATGATTCGCAGAAGAGCTTAGAAATGGATAATCGTATACCGATTGAAACATACCGTGCGAAAAGTTTTTAATATTTTGTTCATTTGGGAACGCCGTCGATGATGCGTCCACGCCATATGTGCCAGATATTAGCGTACCCGTAAGTGGTATGTTCTCATGTAGCAACGTTCTCGTCGTAGTTACGTCGTCTGCCGTAATATTTTTAAAGGATGTTCCCATAGTTTTTTCCTACTCTATATGTTTATGCTTTCTTTAAAAGCTTAATCGGAATATCGATTCTATAGCCTGTCGAGACCCCGATGATCCTAATGGTGGTGTCAATAACTCTGTATTCCTGACCGCCAACTGTAAGGTTAGTAGCGTTCCCAACTAAATCGTATAAGTATGTTGATGTGTTAAGATTAATTGAAGCCTTCAAAGAAAACCTCAGAATAGAGCCACGAGGCCCAGAAATACCATAATCATTCACTGTGCCCGAATCAGTAGCCTTCGGGCTAGCAATTGTGACATATGAAGTGTCAGTCCCAGAAGATAAATAGTAATTCGCTATGCTATCATCATCAATGAAGGAAGGTGTAGCAACAAGGCTCCCATCCGGACTAATAAGCTGCATTAAGCGACCATCTAGTTGAATCTGGTACTGGTCTTCTCTCAAATCCATATCAAGTGCCGTTGTGGCTGGTAACTCGGTTGTATCTAAACCTTGGTCTAATCTAATAAATTTAGCTCCGTCCGGGGTTGCCCCTTTGAGAACGCCTTCTAAACTACTAAATTTAGCTACTATAGAATCTTGCGTATCTGTGTCCACCCCCACAATAAATCCCTGTGAATTCATGTGGGCGGAATTGGGGATGTTCGGCTGTACTATCGTATTAAGCCTCATCACCGGCAAGTAAAACAGATCATTGGATTGATATGATACAAGCTTGGAATGCATAAGAGATGTATTGTTGGTAAATGATTCCAGAACTGGTGTTTGCATGATCTGCAAATCATAATAGGCGCTACCGCTTGGGTGGGCTCCATCAGGGTGATTCGAGTTCCTGAAAAGTTGATAGTTGATTTCATCATCGCCTAAAGCAAATTTAGTAATTTTAAATCCGCCTCTTGCTATCCTAAATCTTCCGGTATCAGTTAAAACGGCGTCAAGAATAATGTCGCCAGAGTTGTCTAGGAATCCCATCTATTGTCTCCTTGCATAATAATTAGCATTTAAATTGAATTTATACCTTATGTATGTGAAAATAAACTTGTTATCGGTTAAATAAGGATCGACGTACTCTACTATATCATCCGTTAAAACAAAAACTTCTTGTTCCCCAAAACCTTCGCGTCGACGTCCCCCTCTGCTTTAGCGTCGGGCCCATCGTCGGTCTCCAGGACGATGGGGACGAGGGCGCCGTCTTCGGGTACGACGTCGGTCTCATCGATTCCGAGACTAATGGCCAGCGCCAAGTCAAAATCAGGACCATCTAATATCCAACCATACTCTTCCGGATTGTTAACCGCATAACGCGGTAAAGTATCTTTTATTAAGCAATTTTCCTTATCAAGCATTTTCTTGTTTTCATTGATTTGGCTAAATCTAAGATTAAAATCTATCATTTTGTTTGTTTTTTCAGATGTTAATCTCACTTTGAATCTTTTACTAAAAACAGAACTGTCCCGCATACCTAGCTCGGGGTTTTCTGGGTCCACGTTGCTCTTTATTTTTATCTGCTCTAGGCTTGGAGCTATATAGATTGCTTTTCTACCGCTCTTCTTTCTAGTCTTTTTATCTTTTACTTTTATTTCATATTCCTCTATTACAGGGTATATCAACCCTTTCTCGTCCACTATTTCTACCGAAAGGACTGGGGTGGGGTTAGAGAATTGGTCGTGGGAATCCATCGCCTTTGCAGTATAGTAATATCTAGTATTCGGGAGTATTGTGTTTTTAAGACTTGAACCTACGCTGGTGTCTATTTCAAAGGAGACTGCGTCCCTAAAATCTCCATACGATTGCGGAGCAGTATCAAGCCTATAGATTCTATACTTCTTTATTCTGTCGTCTGCCGAAAACCTAACCATGCCCGAAGGAGCATTGCCAAAATAAATATCGGAAGGGTCTGTTTCATAAGAAGAGTTTTCATCTTCTCTTATTGAGATGGGGAACTGGTAGACGTCTCCGCTGCTTGGTTGCATATTAATCAATATTTGATTATTTACATTCCTATATCCTACGATATTCATATACGGAGCGGTTGGAGGGTTATTTTTGATATGCGTTGGGAAGAATACTCCCCCCTTGTCTTCCCAATCGGTTCCATAATATCGAATCTTAAAGATCCTATACGATGGTTTTGATTCATATGTCAAATCAAATGCAGGTACGGGGAGGCCCAGGGAATTAAGAAGGGCGTCAGTAATCCAATTACCAGTTTCCCAATCTCCGGCAGCTACCGTCGTCTGTTGGATTCTATTACATCGATATTGTGTACCGTAAACTAACACATATGCAAATGTTTGGTATGTGTATTTCTTCCCATATTTAACTTGGGTGTCCACGTACCTCACATACTCATCTGTGCTGCCGTTGCCAGTGAGAGGAGGAGGTGTTACGAAAAACCTTTGCACAGAACTGCCACGATTTATAGGGTCATGTTTGCCTCGATGGTTCCTTGTAAGTTCATATTTTTCAATTCCAAAAAATAAAGTTTCAACAAAGCACTTCTTTCCCTCTAGAATATTTTTAAAGTCTCTGCGCGTATTCTTTTTATTTGCGGTGTCCTCGTAGATTTTTTTATGGTCTCTAACGGTCAACCTTAATTGGCCAACATCCGTGAACATATCCATGGGTAAGAAAAAATCTTCCGCCCGATCCGAGAAAAAAGTCTTTGACCTTCGGTGCATGGCATCGGTAACAAGGATTGATGCATCAGAATCCGAGGTCGAGATGTCGAGGTACATCTTTTCTATAGCATCATCTAACAAAACAGAAGGTAAGTTAACATTGTTCGTCCTATAACCAAATGCTTCTTTGCCAAGAATATTTGCCTGTCTTACAAAATTGGGATTCGGGTCCTGCGACCCCAAGAACCCCCACATCATCGTCGGATCCGAGGATTCTTCATTAATGGGTGTCGGGCCACCACTTGGGAGGTCGATTGCACTAACCACATTCCTCATGAATGGATCTGCAAGATTCATAGCCATAATTTTTTGCATTAATCCGCCATGCTTTTCGAGCGTAAGCGCACCTCCAAACGCAGCATTGTTCGTAACTTTATCGGGTAGCCACTCCTTTGTCCTCTGCGCCAACGGGTGAAACAAGCTAAGTATGGGGTACTTGAATTTTATCTCTACGCTCATCGGGAACGCTGCTCCCCCTTGTGATAATTTTGTATTTTTTTGTCCGATATCAAGCGAATTTCTTAAAGTGAAGTCTAAATCGCCAAAATATTTCTCAATATCCGGATGATTAAAATTAAAGTAATCAAATGTAGCATTATTCAGAAGTGAGTTTAATGAGTCCGGGGCCACGGGCGCCGTGGGCGTCTGAAGTGTCCCGTCGGCCTCTATATGAGCGCTTTCTGCTAGAAATCTATTTCTATTTTTACGAACTTGACTTGGCTTATTGGACGTCTCATCTTCGAACCCTAAAGTTTGATATCCCTTCACGCATTTCGACCAAGCTCTCAAATAATCAACGACGGTTGCATTTTTAATTAGAGAGAATGAGATCGTACCAGCGAGGCTTGTAAAATCTACATAATCGGCCCCGTATAAAGCTTCGAATACTTGAATCGAATTTATGACATTTTTTGTAGTATCAGTAAAAGCATTCAATTTTTCGTCGCCGCCTCCGGCCGTAACTTTTGAATAGTAGGGATTGTCTAAAACAAAATTTGCATATTCATAATCATAAGGATTAGGTAATATAAACTCCACTCTATCGCCCGTATCTTTAAATACGATCTCCAGGCCCTTATACTTGCCGAACTTGATCGCCGCTATGCTTGTGTTTATATCAGGCAGGGCGTTAACTGCATCTTCGTAATCTTTCAGATAGTAGTGATACCGAAACTTAACATCAGCATCCATCGCGGCGCCATCAATATTTGCCTTTGTTAAAGCATCCTTGGAGTAAGGAGTGGGATATTCAAACGAATAATCTTCTATAAATGACGCATTTTCTTTAGATGTAGCAAGAAAACCAGCGGCCCCTTCGGGATCGTCAGCTATAGCCTTCAGTACGTCCTCCATTGAAAGAGGAGCTTGATCTCCTTCTACAGAGCTTTGAGTTGTTCCTATGTTCATGCCGTAACCAAATGGCTCCGGGGACGCCATAACAAATGGGAATGCATATACTGCTGCAGGATCCATTGAGGTATCAAACGCTATTCCGTCATCTGTTATATTATAACTCCAAAAATCCTGTTTTAAGGCTACGGTGAAAGTTTCTTCGTTGTTCTCTATAGTCCCAGCCTTAAAGTTAAAGTCGTCTCCTGGGAAGGTGCTTGTGTTTTCTGTATAATCAGAGAAATTCCATAAAACTGTCGTTAAATTGAATAAAGTTGGGACTTCATAGGTAGTATTAGAATTTGCATCTTCTACATATTCCCCATTTTTTTGTACAAACTTCTCCGTATAAGCACCTATAATATCCGAAGGTTCGTTATTGCCATCAAGTGGCGGCAGATCAATTTCTTGAATTTCTCCGATACCGATTCCGGGACTAGTATAGTAAGAAGAGAACTCTCTCCTCATCGGATCCCGGCTAACGATGCCTATAGATTGTATATTATAATAACAAGTATTCTTAGATATATTTGGTAATATCATTCATGTAATCCTATAATGTGGAGGTGTCCTCTGGCATTATCTTAACATTTCCACCAAGTAAATCACCACTATTTGGGTTTAATGCTTTTTCAATATTATTCATTATCTCTTCCTGTTGGGGTGATACTGTCTGTAACCCCTTAAGCTGCTGTGTTTGGCTAAAGTTTTCATTAACAATTTTAAAGTACTTATCATAAATAGGAAGCTCTAATAGATTAGTTTTTTTGATATTAAAATTCTTCAACTCATATCTATTCATCCTGCATAGTGTGTTTTGGATTTTTCCATTTGACATCCTAGCCAGGTCAAGCGCTTTCCATATCCCTTTTTTAGGATTCGGATTGCCGGTGTTATCTAGTTCATAGCCAGATAGATATTCAATTATAACTAAATTTTTGTAATTCATATAATAAGCACCAAAATTCTTAGCACTATTCAAAGAACTATCAATGTTCCCTAGATTAGTTTTTTTCACCAAACCAGAGTTCATCATATTAAACATTAGAGATTTCGTCTGGTTGGGTAGTATTTTGATGGCTTTCGTAACCTGCTCCTTTGAGGGATCCGGTGCAAATTTAGGCTTGGAAATGGCAGAAGCGGGACTATTGATATCATATAATGACATATTGTCTTTGTTATAATCTAAATAAGAATTCGCAGCTATAGAAAACATAAATAAAGAATTTTTGATTTTGGGTTTCTTCAAAAGATTTTTCTTTATAAGTCCAACGCCCTTCTCTTTTTTAGACTCCGACTTGGTTATAGCAAAATTCTTTTTTTCGCTTTTTTGAGAAGCTGTTATCGTGACCCCTTCGTCACCAAAGAATTCTTTTATAGATGCATCTATACATTGTTTTTGATTTGATCCCTTCTCAGAAAGGATCTTTTTTATTTTATTGTATTTTACAATTTTTGAAATCACGTCGTTATAGGCGTCAGTGTCAATTTTTGAAATATCAATATTTAGATTATCAAAGATCGGTTTGTCGTCATAAGAATTAAAAATAAGAGCTAACTGTTTCTTTTCTCCACCGGGGGTCTCTTTCTGTTTTACTTTTATTTGTGCCATCTTGATGACTGCGGGTGTTAGAAACGCATACTTCGTGCCCTCCACGGAGTCATTCGGATTAAGCGACCCTCCACCGGCAATCGGGACTAATGCGTTAGAAAAATCGTTAGCATTGTTGGCGGTATCCGAAATAAAGTATTTCTCTGTCTCTAGATTAACTCTATTTAAAAACTCGTTTCTCTTAACAAGTCTACTTGGTAAATAATTTATTGGGGCGACACCTGTTTCCCCTACAACATTAGACAACTTTTTTCCAGAAGATAGATATTCATATCCATAATAAGTTGAATCCGATGCAACCACATCTTTAAAGTAATGCATAAATTTAATTTCTTTTATATTCTTCGGAGCTTTCTTGTTAGACTTTTGAGGAAATCCTGCGGATACCCCCGGTTTTTTAGATTTGTATTGTTTTGTGAAATTTTGAAGTTTAGAGGAGATCTGCATCAGGATGTTGATTAATTTCTCGATACCATCCGGACTTCCGGAAACGGAAGAACATGTATTATAAAAAAATCTAGCAGTTCTCTTGATATCCAACGGACCGGTCCCAAGCGTAAGAGTCACGAGAAGATCTTTTACCGCAGCAGAAAGAACTTTATTAGAAGAGTTCAAATTAATGTATTTAAAGTTATAACATTTAGAATTGTAATTGTAATTTTTTTGAGCATCTATCTTTAGTTTTTTCAATTCTTGTATGCGTTTTGATAGCTTCTTTATCATTCCCCCTATTTTATTGGAAGTCAAATCTATAATAGATCCTTCTATCCCATATTGATAGAAGCTTCCTTCTGCCTGCTCAAACTCATCGTGAAAATCAAAAGTCTTTATAAGTTTATTAGATTTCATATCATCAAAAATATTATTAATAGTCGAGAATTTATTGTCGGAGTTTCCTCCTGCCATCGCCTGGTCTGGGTTTTTAAACTCCCTTACAACTATGTGCTTCCCAACAGGAGTTACTTCACCATTTGCTATTTCAACTTTTCTTCTCATTAACCTCAAAGTTTTGAAAAGAGCAAAATCTTTTAAATCTATTCCATTATCATTAAAGTGATTCGAGAAGGATATATATTTTTTAAGCAAATTATTTATATTAACTGAAAAGCACCCAGTCGTAGTATCGTAATATGTTCTTGAAAGATAAATTTCCGAAAATATCGAAGGTTTAAATTCCGCACTAGCAAGGATTGGTTTTGAAAAAGATATATTACTCATTTGTTTAAGCACCCTATAATCTTTTATCTTTAAATTAGTAACAGTCCCCACACTTAAATATTGACTACTTTTTGTATGAGACACACCAGCCATGACGCCCGCTTCACTATTCATAAAGTGAACTGCTCCTGTCCATACCGAATTTGTGCCTCCGTTTGTTAATAGATATGCTTTAGAGGTGGCCGGGATCTTTCCCTCCTCTAAAACAACCTCTCTCTTTATAAGAGGATTAATTTTTTTAGACATGGCAAGTATACCGGGTTCGCTATTTTGGTAAAGAGAACCCACTATTTTAGGAATGAAAAAATATTGTAAATTTGAAGGATTAAGCCCGTCCACCATAAACTCAAATTCTAATGGTATCTCGTATAATTTACCGCCGATATCTTGTCTAACAAAGAACTTCTGCAGTTGCGCCGTATTGAACTTTAATCCCATTTCAGACAAAGCGGCCTGTATGTTGATTATCTTTTCTTTCTTCGTCTTCGTGTCCTGAGTCTTTAGCTCTTTCGTGCTGACTATTGTTTTCTCTGTTAGTACAGTGGAGGCCGCGTCAACATCTGTTGTTTGTATAATCTTCAAGTACAGATTTTTTTTAGAAGATTTTGTAAACCATTTTACATATTTATCTCCCCTTTCTTTTAAGACCACTGTTAATTTTACTTTCAACTGTTGTCCGATAGAAAATAGTTCTATACTTTTAGCTCCAAACTCTGGGAAAGGCCCGGTGCCCATTGAACTCATTATAGCCATTAGCAAATCTCTCCTACATCTTCCGCGTCATCCCCATAAATATCAATGATATTTGATTTTGTAGAGCCTTTCGGTGTTAAAAGTTTATCGTTACGGAGATTCTTCAGCCGATCTTGGTATTTACGGAAAAGTTCACTATCAATTTCCTCATCAACGAAGACGTTCATATAATATCCAACATGTGTTTCGCTTACGGGGATAGAAGAAATTTCTTGTGCTTCTTTCGGGCTATACAATATTGAGGATCCCTTGGTGCTTGGATCCTCAGTAAAATAAAGTCTCTTCAACGTTTTAGAAGTTTGACCTTCCTCCCAGTTAACCAAAGACGTAAGAACATTCGCCGTGAACAAAGTCCCTTGTACTGCCGTGTCCTTTGTTACTACTTCAATAAATACAGCCTGATCTATTATAAATTGTTCATTGCTAGTGGATGGTATAGCATTAAAATTTGTTGTTACCCCAGCGACCGCGTTGACGAGGCTAAGATTAAAACTCTTTATGCTGTTACTAATGGCCTCCGCCAAATGTGTATTGGTCGAAACATCACTTGTGCCTATGATAGTTTTAGTGGAATCCGCTTTGGCAACAGAACTATCAGTTAAGGCGTTGTATATCGACCCGTCCCAGGTAGTAAATTTAATAGTTTGTCCATTCGACAAACTCCCTACTCCGCTTACTATAAAAGTGGCACTAGCTAGCTTTGTATTATTTTCCATTTCAAAAACTTCAATAGAGAAATTTTCATTTTCAAAGTACGTATTTTTTTCATCGATCACCAATAGAAGATAATCGTTTTTAACTCTCAATGTGAGACCATCCATAATGGCTTGACTTTCCACAATATCTTCCTCAAGATCATTGATGGTCTTTGAATCATCTAGTAAAGTTCTAATTTTTATATCCGAGCTAATTTGTGGGATTGGCAAATTGCCATATGTATAATATTTTGTATTGAAGTCGTCCAATTCCTTGTTGCCTGGGGGTGCCGCCATTAAATCTAAGGTCAGCGATCTAAGGCCTAGCTCTTTTTGGTTAAGAGACAGAATATTCCATGCAGGTAGTTTTTGATTTTTTAACTCTGCCGAGCCAAGTGGCATACCTTCATAATATATATCATGATCGAATTCTCTTCTGCCTTTCCCAAATTCCGTAGACTCAAAGTTTGTTTCGTAAACAGGGAAAGATTTGACTCCCGACACCATAGAATAATACTTTATAACAGTAATTATGGGGTCCGTTCCCACCCATTTTTGTAGTTCATTGCTCCATTTGGGCTCTCCTTTTACCTCTACTTTAAATTCAGTTGAATTAGGTACGACGGCGCCGACGTCGGTGTTGTTGCCACCTCCGAGTTCTGAATAGAAGGACTTCCCCCCTTTTATTTTTGACCCTATTTCCGCGAGCATCCAAGGTATCCAGTCTTTTATATTTGGAAAGTTCTGCTTATAGTTAATGTATTTATATTCAACGGTGGCTGCCTGGAGGACTTCGATCGTTTCAAATGTTTCGAATCCTACGTGATTCTTTACCGATACACTCATTAGAACACTTTGTTCCCCCTCCTCGATTTCTGCGAGGCTGTAAGTGTCCCCATAATCATACTGTGCTCTGCTCCGAACTGATTCCTTGATCCTTGTAGACGCATCGTTCTGGTTCTCCGCAATCGGGTTGGAAACGCTTGTAGCGTCAGTTGGAGTCATATATTGAGCGTCATAAATAACGTCATCATCAAAGAAGGCGTATTTTTTTGGTTTGAACATTCCTTTTGCCAAAAGCAGTTTGCCATATTGAGTTAGCTCAATATCTATAACTTCTTCTTTTCTGTTGAAGAATGTCATTCTTTCTCGGCTCCTTCAATTTCCACGCCTGCTTCTATTCGCCCCAACTCGACCAATGAGAAGAAATCGTATGGCCAATTATAACTATGCTTGAAATCTTTTTCCGACGACTTAAAGAGGAACTGGAATCGATCGTCATCCTTAGAGTCGGCGGTAATCTTGAAATAATTATTTTCTGCCCTTCTCTTAACCTTGAAAACCATCCATCTCGTTTCGGGGGGCAGTGAGTTACCACCGAAGAATTCATGCTTGTCCATTACATGTTCAATCGTTACATCCTGTTTTTCCGCCGTTACAGATATCTTAGGCATGACTCCTTGCCAAATATCTGACAGGTCCTGCTGGTCCAGGTTGTGGTCAAATTCAAAGATATACATAACAAATGGATCCGTATTTAAATCCCCGTCAGTGAAATCCAATTGCGGAGGAATTACATATTTTTGCATCTTTTCATACATGTCCGTGATGCTAGTCTGCTGTAGATTGTCTGCTCCGTCCCCTGTGTTTGCCTTTTCTACAGCAATGCCGCTTTTGTTCTTAAGTTTAATTTGGTAGTCATATGTTTTTTTATCAATTTTGAAAAAAGATTTTCCGATGTATTGAGTCGTTTCCAAAGAAACTAATTTTTTATTGTCTACAAAAGGAATAGCAACGATAGCTTCGGAGATATTTTTACTTTCGGCTATTTCACTAATTTTCTTCGTAGTGCTCGTAAATCCGACCACATCTAATAAAGCATTGTTGCTACCATTTGACACTCCTATTTTTATACCGGATCCGGCTCCGGGTATTTGTCCATAGCCGGCCCACACGCTACAAGGATATTTAGAATGATCCACCGTTCCACTTAGATTAAAAGCCGGGCATTCCCATTTTGTACCTATTGACCATACATCAAAAGCCGAATCAGCAGAGTCTTCAAAAGAAATTGGCAAGAAATCACCAGATGGACCGAGACCAGTTGAATAATTTACTTTTTTCACTCTTGTCCTTCCAAAAATATTCATTGAAGAGCTTAGTTGCATTGCAGCTTTTGATGCAGCATCCGAATAAGTGGTTTGGCTAAGCCCCGGTGACGTGTTGTCATATGAAGCCGTTAGGCCCGCAAATATCTCCGCTAACGTATATTTTTTAGTCTCCAATGCATTAAAAGTTAATGTCGCTTGAGATAGGCCATAAAAATAAGGAGGTGTGTACGGCGCGTAGGCTGGGTCGTCGAACTGTCGTAAATTCGTAGTGACACTATCGGCGTATGTGCTAGAGATGGGAGGTCCATATATACTTCCTCTGTTCCTAAATCTGCCCGAGCCGCCGGTACCATGAGCACCCTCCGACATAATAAAATCATTAGTTTTATACATGTTCACTTTCATATCGTAAACTTCGCCCGCCTTCATTGTTTTGAATTTGCTTTCGGGAGCAGAAAAGAAATTTGTTAAAGATTCATCTTTTATAAAGAATTTAACCGACTCCGCAAAGAAGTTATGCATTGCTAATTCAAAATTTGGCTTCTTTTGAAGGTCCATCCAATTAAAATATGCATAAGATGATGTTGCAGTTGGCTCGGCAAGATAAACATCTGTTTGTGTGATAATTGTATCCTCGAAATTATCTTTAAAAGTAATCGTAGGCGGTACGTGTTTGGTAACATCAATTAGCGATTCAAATGGCATCCTGTATGATGGGTGGGTATTATAGCCAATTTTATAAACACTATCATGTGAACCTGTCGGACGGTCGGTAAAACAAGGGAAATCCACAGCTATGCCAGATTTAATACTATTGAACATAATACCAGGAGCAAAAGACCATCTAAGCATAGAATTCAATCTTTCCGAACTTGGGTCATTGGTGTTCTCATTGGACCCGCTCAAATAGGGTCCAATGGACTGGGACATAAGCGACGCAAGCTGCGCCGTCCTAGTGGCAGGGTAGAACCCATTATATGGCAATAATTTTTTTACGCCCCTGCATGTCATTTTAATTCTTGAATCTTTCCCTATCTTTTCCCCAACATGATTGTCTTGAATGACATCGAAATACTTCATAAACTCAGAGTGAGAGTAAGTGTTAAAAAAGTTTTCATTAAAGTCCGCAAACTCTCCTTCCGCACTAGATGTGAATGCTGCTCCATCTAAACTAAAAAGCTTATTATTTTTACCGATAAACGATGCGTCCTGATTGTTTAGATAAAAATCCATGTGGTCGGAAATTCTAAACTCCGGTATGATCGTGTATTCTTTTGCAATTCTCCTAATATCCTCCGAGTAATCCTCATAAGAATCAAACCAAGGGCTTTTACTTGCGGAGAAAGCGGTTGTATAGTAGGGAAGGGCAAAGACGAGATTCTCCGGAGTGGGGTTTGTAGAAAAGTGTTGGTTATAGGGTCTCCTATAAAAGCACGCAGACGCGGAATAGTGATATCCATAAGACCCAGTTCCGCTTGTAAATCCAGACGGCCCATCCAAAGGTGTTGTATATGGGTATTGTACTAGTTCACCAACCGCTCCCGGCACCAGAGTCAAATCTAGGACGGGACCGTATTGTGTCAGCCCGGATGAATAGTCTGCCAGACCGGCGTCCAGAGGCCATACACTTAAAGCGCTATTCTTGTTATTATAAATTGTATAGTTCTGCGAATTTACGGCGGCCCCGGCTGTCCTATCTCTAGCGTGAAGACTGTCTCTCCAAAATGTACGGTGGTCTCTACGATCAAATCCATTATCACCAGTCCCTGACTGTTCCGTATAATTTTGACGCATACGGGATTTTGCCAAATATGCATTATTAGATTTTGGATAAATATTTTCACTATAATTCAAAGAGACGAGCCCCGAAATAGGGTTTTCATCTCCAAGATCTTTATTTGTATAAACTTCATACAGTTTATCGTATACTTGCTTAGCCGCATTTTGTTCTGTGGCTAAAGCGTTGTTCAAATCTGTAGAAGCAAACTTGGATAGATTATTTCCATATGTATGTTTGATATCAAACTGCGCCTCTTCACCATCATAATCTTTTGTAGTTACCCTATGGATTACTGGTCTGAATCTGCTAATTACCGGAGGCTCCGTAAAAGAACTAAGCCCTCTAACATTTGTCGAACTATTATGCTTAACTTTTTCTTTTCCAGAAGCGCCCGACCATTTGTATTGTGACTTGGCAAAGAAATCATTTTCTGCCGTGAAAGTAGAAATACGATTATTTTTAACCATGTCCCTCACTAGCGGACTCTTTGAATTTCCAATTTGTTGCCAACTAACGAATCCATAAGGTCCGTTTTGATGAAGCAACAATGCATTCAGGAGGTTCGTAGAACTCAATGAAGCAATAGATGTATTTAGAGATGCAGCACTTACAGTGTTGCTTCCCGTTAGAAGAGGAGCGTTGATCAAAGTATTAAGACCAACGAAGTCTACAACATGACTACTAATAGAAATTTCACTTGCACTCAAGAAAGTAAAATCAGAAACCTCTCCTAAAGAGCTAGAAACATAGCCCCTAGAACTGGCAAATCCATAAGGAGCGCCATTAATATCTAACATCGAGGATGTAATCCAGTTGTAGTTTCTATCGCTTTGCGGTATTTGGTGTGTTACGTTATCATTATCATTAATTGATCCAGACCCTACGCTAAGATTTATAGGTGGTAAACCATAATTAGCACCAGTAACAAATATTGTTCTTCTTGAGTTTCTGTTTGTCTTGTGGGAAGAAGCAAGCAAAAAGTTGGATTGTGAATAGGCATCTCCGGAGACTGTACTTCCTGTCGTTATCCCGTATGCAAGGGAATGGGCGCTGCCGCTGGCCCCAAGCCTCGTTCTAACAAACGAATTCCTATAGTTTAATTGATTGTATACAGAATACGTCTCTGACGCGGGGTCTAGAAATCCTTTACTAAGCACTTCTTTTCCGCCGGGGGCAGAGAATCTTTCTGCTATGACTGTTTTATTTGATCCCGTGGATCTATCGGGAAGTGCAAAATCTAAGTCGCCTGTTAAATTAAAGTTCTCCGCATATTGACTGTTGGCCCCCCCTCCTCCAGTAGAGCCAGAAATAAACCACATATTATTTATGTCTCGGCCAGTTGTCATAACAACTTCATAATTTCTTTCGAAATTGCCCATGGTCGTTGTGGGATTTGTGAAGTTTAAATTACCACTTATGGCGGAGCCACTATGTTGGTAAAACGAAATATTTCTAATATTAACGGCTCTTTTCGCTCCTGGCAGTCTGGTCCTTGTTCCTCTCGCAAAGTGGATATTGACACTATCCACCGGAACTATCGTAATTTGCCCCGCAGTCGTTACTAAATTGTACCCTTCGGCTCTTGAATAGGCATCATCTAAATTATTAGATTGATCAGGCTTGTTTAAACCAACATTTTTATATTGGCGCCCCCCGACAAATCTCTCTGTAAACACGCTCTGTAGCGGAGACTCCAGTTCGTTGTTGGAAATATCATTGCCAAAACTAATTTGAGTTCCCGGTAATGCAGTATTAAATAAAGATAGGTAACCGCCTAGGGGCTTTCCGCTATCATGTTCAGAACTTGCACTATAGAGCATAAATGGCAACAACATTTCGCTGCCACTAGCGATATAGGAATCGGGGGTATTCTCAATATTAACTTCTATTATCTTTTTCTTTTTTAATAATTCGGTAGGAATGATCTCTTCTATGTATACTTTTCTCATATCAGAGATATTTGTACTCTTTACTATAATTTGCTTGTTTGAACCAAAATGTAATAGGCTTGGTACGGCAAGCATCCCTTTCTTGCCTGCGGGCATTTTAACGCCGCCGCCAATTTGTTTTGTTGTCATGCTCGTACTAAACACAAACGGCTTGCTCTGAAGGTCTTGATTACTACTTTGGTAAACTTTAAATAATTTTTGTCTAGCAACATCAACAATAGGATTGCCCGTCTTAGCATACTTCGTTTTATCAACTTTATTTTTCCACCAAAGAATATGATAATCTTGATCTGTGCTAGGAGGGGAGAGCACCAGAGGGCCTGCCAAAAACGGATTTGGTTTTGGATGGAACCCTTCGTATGGCTCCATCCGCGTATCCAAAATTGTAATACCACCATCGTTCTGAGTAAAATCTATATTCGGCTGAAGTTGTCCTGACGACTCCGGCTCTGTAAATTTGGAGTCGATGGTAGGAAATTTATTCCTATATTTATTTCTTTCAAGGGCGTGACTCTCAATAACAGTTTTGATTCCCTTATTAATATTTGCGGAAGCAGGAACCAGATTCATAATCATAGTACCCAACGACTGGTCTACCCATTTATAGTAATCAATAAATTTTTCTATGTCAGGAGTGTTGCCTAATCTCTCAAAGAAGATTTGCTTTAAAAATGAAAGTCTCTTGTAATCTTGCCTATATCTCTCTTCATACCGACCTATTAAAGCACCGTAGTCCCTAATTGAGGAAAAGAAGTTCAATATCTGTTCTGTTAAACCTTGATACATGTTCTTTTCTATGGAAGTAAAAAACGTTATTGGCTTTTGATCTCTATAGAAATTGTCATCGTCAAAATTTAAAATTGATATCATATCTTCCGAATACAGTACTTCCGGGAGTTGTTTCCTTGAGTCTTCTAGGTATTCTACTGAAACAAACGAAGACGTCGTGGCCGGGAATCCATACCCAGCGGCACCGTTCGTGACATTAATTACATTTCCAAGCCATCCATAATCCTTTTTGTTATCGATAGATCCAGAAGTGATATCGTATACTTCTATCTCACCCGAAGAATTAGAACCAGTGATAAGCTCGAAATCCCAATCAAGAGCAAGGGTTTTAATTTTCGGGATGAAGACGTTTGTTGAGCCACTAGGAGATGCAGAGCCTGTTTGGAAAACAAACGCATTGTTCGCAGGCTGACTTACTCCGTAATTATTGCTATCCAAAGCATGAGCTTTGATCTCCTCATTGTTAAGATGAGACATCCAAGCCTTTACGGAGGCGATCTTTACATCCGAGGGAACACTAACAGTACCTGTAAAATTAGTTCTACTCGCCCCAGCAAAAAGTCGTTTTGCAGCGGACATAAATCCTCTGCCGTGCGCGTTACTAACCGACTCCGAAACGTGGAATTCATTCTTTACTATGTCTTGTATGTTGTTGATTCCATAGAACTCAACCATGTATGTATCGGCGGTGACAACAGTTCTATTGTCGAGAGTAGCTTGTGGATATTTTGTTGGGGCAATCTTGACTGCAAAAGTCCAATTAGAATTATCGTAGACGTCATAAAAAACATCAGTCTCTAGTTTTCCGCTAGCCAGCAAAGAACTGGATAGCTGAAAATGTGCGTGTCTCCCGTCTTTTACACTCTTTACTGAACGTACTCCAAACGCCCAATCGTCCCCAGCAGCGTTATGTGCCCAAGTGGTATCAGTTGGAGAATCTGGTCTAGCCGAATGCGCTCCGAAAATAGAAGACGTCAACGGATAATTACCCTTAAATTGCACTGTATCCGGTTCTGGAATGTACGGGAAAAGAACGTTACTTTCGAACGTAGAGCCAAGCCCGTTCGCCTCTTGCTGCATCGTAGGGATATTGGAGGCTGACAGGAACGGGAGCATTGGATGTGATTCTAGTTTTAAACTATAAAATCTATAGGGTCCGAGTGTAACCCCATCGTATGCAGTGAGATTGGGGACCCCCGAGCCTGAGTATGCCTGCGCGTTGGCCCCGAATTTAATTTGGGTCGGTGTGGCATCGAAGGGGCCACCGTTAATGACCTCCGCCATCACGTCACTAAATTCGTCGTCGGTGGCTTGTTCTTTAATCCATATCTCGTTAGTAGTTGGATCTGACGCAGCCCACGGGCCGGCCTCCTTTTCAACAATAGTGAAGTTTATATTATAGGGTTGTGGGACGGTTAGTGTGAAACCTCCATCTGGTGTTTGCCCGACCGCTCTCAGCATATATGCCGATCCCGTATCGGTTGTAAGAGTTTTAATAGAATTAAAGTAATCTCCCGTTCCAGCAACGAAAGAAGCGGCTACCGTCCCGGTCTGTTGATAAACAGTGGCAGCGCCCGCATCTACAGAGCTAAAATCAAGGAAAGTCTTCTTTACTGTTGAATCATAGTATTCATCGTCAATGGCAAATGTAATATTATTGGCAAATGTATTAATTTTTATCAGGTCTTGGTCAACACCAAAACAATGCATAAGATTTCTAAGAGACTTTATAGTCCCTTTCGATTTCATTATTGTAAGAAGATTATTATAAATGTTCTTATAAATTAGATTTTTAATATCATCTAAACTTTGAGAATGCGTCTTGTCATTACTCATCTGTAAGAATTTTTCAACTATCTCGGCATCTACAAATATCTCCGAAATGTCGAATCCGACTCCTTCTAATAGATCTTTTGCAATTGGCATTTCTTTATTCGAATCCGATAGGGACCCCGAGGTGTACCTGACATCTTTAATCTTGTTGACTTCACTAATCATGATATGTAATTCATCAAAGTAGCTAGCCATAATTTGTGTTAGATGTTTAAGAGCAGGGGTTTCTTCTGCTTCCTCTGTAATCCAAGCTGGTAGCGAATGGTAGATAGAGGCATTATTGCTATGGTCGTGGTTGATCCCTTCTTTTATTTTGGTCTCTATCAGTGCTTGTACGTCTGGATGTCGTTCATAGATTATTGGGTCTTTGAATTCTGCGCTGGACGCGCTCGACTCTACAATCGCAGAACTAGTGGACCTCATGTCAATCGGTAACGCGCTCCCGGTGGAATCTGTATTAACGTACCCTGTCCATGTGCCATTAGTTATTCTACCCGAATAATCAAGGACCATTGAATCTACGCTGGCGGTTTGTGTTATTCCTTCGTTGAATTTGTAATAGACACCCAGGTCTACTGCATTCCCATCCGCAGTTGACCCACTATAATAGTATTTGATATCATCAGTGTTTGTACCACCCCCGATCTGCCGTTTCCAATATCTACCAATTTGCTCCGATGTTCTCTCTTTTCTCCAAAAGCGGAACTCATCGAGCGCACCACTTAAGGCTCCGTATCCACGATAATCGGGGCTCAATGGCACATCCGGTGACCCCGATGGTGACGTAATTAAAGAACCTATTTGCGCTATCATCGTCCCTGTTATGGAAGACACGGAAGATCCAGTTATTACCTCTTCGTTTAGGGCTCCGTCAACATAAAGCCTAGCGCGAGTGTTACTCCCCGTGTTAGCGAAGCTAAACGCGTAGTGGTGCCACGCTGAACTGGTGATTGGCACGTCAGAGCCAAGTGCAATTGTGGTTTCGCCTCCCAATTGTGATGGTTGGGGGTCAAAAGCACCAGAAGTGTTCAAACCAGAACCCGACATCAGAGTAACGTAAAAAGATGAGCCCGAGGTGATTGGAGAAACACAAGTGGCGATTCTAAGGCGCCCATACCCTGGGTTGTCAGTGGCCAATCTTAAACTATAATATCTATAAGATCCGACAGTATTTCCGTCGTATGCAATGAGATTGGGGACCCCCGAACCCGAGTAAGCCTGTGCGTTGGTTCCGAATTTAATTTGGTTGTTCGATTCTGTAGATGGACCCCCGTTAATGACCTCCGCCATTACGTTACTAAAATCATCGTCGGTGGATTGTGTTTTAATCCATATTTCGTTACTCCCAGGGCTTCCACCGCTCCAACCGAACGAGGATTTTTCAACAATAGTAAAGTTTATATCAAAGGGCTCCGGGGCTGTTAATGTGAAGCTACCGTTTATGGTTTGTCCGACCGCCCTTAATATATCTACCGAGCCCGTATCAGTTGTAAGGGTTTTACTAGAATCGAAGTAATCTCCCGTCCCGGCAGTCAAGGTGGCGGCTATGGTTGATCCTGTCAGCTTTGTCCACGAACCGCTATTCCACAGATCAAACACTACTTGAGTAGGAGACTCCGCTCCTGTCACATAAGAATCTTTTCTAAGCCAGAACTCAACCGTAACACCGTCCGTTCCGTTAAATTCAAGATTTGATGTTCGATTGGTATTAGAATCATAATAGTTTGGGAGCGTATTTGCGGATCCGGTGCTCTTTAGGTCTCCACTTAATGTCTCTTCTCCTCGAATTTTGCTCGGATGCGGGCCGCCTTTTAGGAAAATATATTGTGCATAATCGTTGTAAGCATATGGATGTGTAAATTTTTCAAAGCTCCCCGCTCGCCCTCCTAGTGAACCAGTCCCTAGAAAGTTAATATATCCATTTGTTCTAGGATAATGATTTTCAAAAATATACTTATCGATTAAAAGGGACGTTTGGTCCCACTCCATTTTTTCTCTCAAGGAGCCATCATATGGGTATTCCCTGTAGATCCTCTCGATAGAATCTTGGTAATAACGAGCAGCCGATCCATAACGAGCAAAGTTTTTAGGATCAGAGTAGTCTATTTGAGGCAATATCTTTTTAGCCTTATTTAGATAAGTTGGTATATAAGCAGCGGATTCAACTTCTTGTTCTAAATCTTTACTACTTTTTTTAGTCAAGATTTGACTAAACTTATCTTTTTTAAACAGATCTTTTAAGCTCATTTCTCTTCGACTCTAAATCTAAAAATTTCCGGCTGCTCTTGATAATCGCCATTTATGTTATACGCAACTCGAAGATTATACATGTAATCGGTATCGAGCATGCTCATATCGAGGTCAAAATAATTTCCATCAGAATCATAAGATAGTTTTGTTGCCATCGTGCTCGCCGTATTGTAAGGGACGACTTCTAGTCCATCGACGGCTCTTATAACTTTATAATGTGCCTCTTCGATTACTTCCGTATTCGGCATTGTAGAAGCCTTGGTATAGATATTTGGATTCCAATCGCTTTCTCTAACAAACAATCTAAGTCGTGGATTCTCTTTATTAGTATAAGCTGCTTTTAAATTTGTTATATTTGTTATGTATTCCCTAATTGGATAGTTTGTTGATCCAGTCAAGCCCACCGGGGTTATAGTGCCCGTAAAGAATTGTGTTATTTCATGGTTATCCCAGGTGCCAGTAGCCCAAACATCATAAATTGTTTCCAAGGTTGAGGATCCCGTGAAAGCCAAGGAGGCCGTATAGATGCCAGTGTCATGGTAGCCGCCTGTCGCATACAAAAGGCTAGCCCCGACGTTTCCTCCCGCGCTGAGTATCATTTTAGAACCTGATGGCTCGGTGTCGGTCGCCGAACCAGAGTATAGAGCAACCATAATTGACCCTGTCTCGCCAACTTCAGGAATATTTTTTAACTGTCCTTTGACATAGTTATATAAGAATAAAGTATTAAGGTTGTCCGTCGCCGTTGCTAGCGAGCTACTCATGTAAAAGGATCCTCGGTCGTCTTGGTCCGAGGAGTCCCATCTCGCTTCGAGGACTGGCCTTTTAAAGAAAAAGTCGCTTGTCTTAGAAAAGAATTTCTTTGTGTAGTATGAATCGCTTGATCCGCTTAAATTCCTTGGGACATTTGTTCCATCTCCCACCGAGTATGCTTCTTGCGAGGCCGTAAGATAAACACCAAATCCATAATTTAAATAGGTTCCTGCCACCCACTCTTCAACAGCGGCAGTCACATCCACCTCTAAGTCCTCATCCCCCGTAGTAAAGGTCTCCGTATACATGGGCATTCCGTCGCTACCAGCGCTATATGCGGCCGTATGGTACGTTCCACCCGGCACATACCCCGTGGTTTGATCCATGCTAGAAGTCCCCCAGGCTCCATCCCATCCGCCTAACCCGGAGGCCGGGGCGCCAACAGAGCCCGAGAGGTTCCCTGAGACCCAGTTCGCTACCCCTATATCGGTATAATTCTCCATGTCAAGGCCCGTGCCCTGCGCCCAAGACTGGGAGACTGCCTGAACGTTTAATGTCATATCTCTTGGTAAGGTTAGCCCATGTTTTGCATTAAACATTTTAAGATAAAATCTTACACTGCCGCTTGCGGGGATTGTACCAGCCGTTCTATCAGCTTTTATTTCTCCCGTTGTGGTACCAGAAACCGGGAATTGG